>ENA-OSEO01001566-OSEO01001566.1-sediment-metagenome-genome-assembly--contig:-NODE-1566-length-39960-cov-6.359502_pt1 | contig 39960 bp, 33 predicted proteins | sample MGYA00237883_ERZ534232 | MGnify/ENA metagenome assembly ERZ534232 | reverse complement strand
GGAAAAAGCAGACCGATACCGCCGGCTGCAGAAAGACCGCGATAAGCGTATAGTCACCACGCAAGATCCCGAGCAATATGGTTACGGCGCCGGTCAACAAAAAGCCACCGACAATAGTGGCTCTGGGCCCCATCCTGTCCGATATCCATCCACCAAGAAAGGCCATGAACAGCCCGGAAATGCGGGAGAAGGCCAGGAATTCATTGACGGTCAGCCGGTCCATTCCCCGTTCCGCGACCAGGTAGAGAGGTATCATGGCGTATACTCCCAGACTGGCGCCGACCCCCATGCTGAAAATGAACATCATTATCCAGAAGGAGGGAATTTTTATCAGCCGCTTGATATTCTTCAGTTGCAGCGGCTCCCCCTTGAAGTCCCCGCCTTTCCCGTAACGGAGGAACAATAGTCCCAATATGGTCGCGCTGGAGCCGAGAAATAACGGAACCGACCGCCATGGCGCAAAGTACAGGAGAGTTTCCACGATCAGGGGCGCCACCACGAATGAAAGGTTTGGCGCAAGCTCGTGAATGGCGTATGCTTTTCCCCAGCTTTGCGGGGGCGCGATCTTGTTGATTGTCGCCACCCCGGACGGAATATAGGGACCCGCGCTGACTCCGAGACAGACCAGCCCGATGATGAGCGTCAATTTTGAAGAACTCATGGAGATAAAAAAGAGCGATGCTCCCACCGCCAGGGACGCCAGCGAAATGGTTTTCCGATGGCCAAGATGGGAGGAAAAAAAACCTGACAAGAGGAGTCCGACAGTGTATCCGCCTGATATGAATAAAAACAATGAACCGGCGGCTCCGTGACTGAGCCCCAGGTTTTGTTCCAGGACTGGCATTAAGGGACCAAAAGATATACGGGCCAGGAAATTAAAGAGAAAAAGGCTGGTAAGGAAAAGGAGCGGGAACAGGGGAAACATACATATCTTCCGTTTTCTTCAATGAGAGATCTCTGCGCAGCGCGGTTAAACCGGTTCAATTTGACGCACCTTACTCCTTCGGGCTCTATAATGCAAGATGATGCAAGAAACTCAACCAACTCATAACTATTGGAAATAATGACTAATATTAACTTTTATTTTTTATATTTGCTTTTCGACATGAGTGACTATAGATAATGTAATGTTCTCTTTAAGAGCTATTTTGGGGGGCTGATGTTATTTCTTGATGGAGTTGACGGTATTTAATTCATGAATAGACAATCGCTTAGCACGGGAATTCCGGACCTGGACAAGATTCTCGGGGGCTTGTTCATCGGGGATAATGTGGTCTGGTTGGACAGCAACGGCAGTCTGGCCTTCGTCTTTTGTATGAACTTCATGCGTATTTCGCAAAGTCTTGGTCTCCCCCTTATTTATGTCAGTTTTGACCGTTCGCCACGCAACCTCATAGATAAACTCGGCGATCTGGCTGTTTATGATTCATTCGTAATCCTGGATTGTTTCACAAACGGCAAGGGCGGATCATCTAAAATATTCAAAAAATTTTACGAGGCGCCGGAAGACGAGCGGCCGTGCAAAGTTGTCCAGGTTCAAAAACCCGGCAATACCGAACAATTCATGGATCAACTGTACAGTCTGCATTCCACCTACAGCGGCGAGGTAAGGTTCGTAATCGAAAGCGTCACCGGCATGCAGGAATTATGGGGAGGAGAAGACCATTTTCTTACCTTCTACAGTCACTCCTGTCCCCGCTTGTATGAATTAAACACCATAGCTTATTGGATCATGGAGCGGGGAGCGCATTCGTCCCGCATGAGGGCCAGCATAAGCCAGATTGCGCAAGTAGTCATCGACCTGTCCATCAAACGCGGCACCACGTCGCTCAATGTTGTCAAGGCCGAAAACAGGGAACTCGTCACCTTCCATAGGCCCCATAATTACTGGAACAGAGGCTCGACCATCACCTTTGACGGGGAAAAAAAAGGCTCGGGTTTTTTAGATCTGGGTCTGCGGTTGAAAGAATACAGAACCATAAAGGGTCTGTCCCAAAGCGAGTTAGCCAAGCTGGTGGGCGTTACGCCGAGCACCATCTCCCAGGTGGAAAGCAATCTCATCTACCCTTCCATTCCGGCTCTCTTAAAAATGACGGAAGTATTGGGTATTGAGGTAAGCGCTTTTTTTCAGGAAAAAGCGGACGCGGAAGATTGCGTTTTTCACACCGATGAGGCTATTGAGGTGAAACTTGCTTCCATGGCCGGTGGGAGCATGGACGCAAGCCTGCTGCTCCCCAGGCGAACGAGCAATCAGGCGGAACTCTATCTCATTGAATTCCATCCCGGTCAGCTCACCTCTCATTTCTTCGCTCAAAAAGGCGAGGAAATGGGCTATGTCCTGTCGGGAAGCTTATTCGTTAAGTTGGCGCATAAGAGCTATACGTTGAGCCAGGGTGACGTCATACACTTAAAGTCCGAAATCCCGCTGCAGTGGAAAAATCTTGAATCGATTCCCGCCAAGCTGCTCTGGATCAAATTCAAATAACGTCATTCCCCACCCGGATCTCGAACGGCGCAAAGGCCCATTCGGACAACTCGCGCCACAACGCATAGAAATAACAAGCGAAAGATAGCGGTTGCCAGATGAAAATAGCTTTTGTTAATGAAGGAATTATGGCGTGCGGCGGGATCATAACCAACTTTGAATATGTCGCCGGATTGCGGGAAAGATCATATGAAGCCGACATCTACGCCAATTTTGAATGCGACGGTGTCCTGCAAGAGTTTTATAAGATTCAGTACAGGCCGATTGAGGAGTTAAGAAATTTCACCGCTGACGATATTATAGTCGCCAACTGGTGGCCGCAAGTCCCGATGCTCGAACAATTCAAGGGGAAAAAAATCCAGTTTGTTCAGGCGAGGGACATAGATGTTTATGACCAAGAAACGGCCATGAATTGCCGCCGGATTAGAGAAAAGCATAATTGGGAGATAATGGCGGTAAGCGCGTTTGCCTTGAAGTGGACAGGCAGAAAAGGGACAATTATTTCAAACGGAGTGGGAGCGAGATTTTTTAAAGACTTAGCCCTCAAAAGGGACATAGACGCTTTAGTTGAAGGGATTGATGAGCCAAACAAAAATATTCACCATGCTATCCAATCAGCGAAAAACGATGGGCATAAACGGATAGTCTGGATGGCGAGAGAAACCCATCCCCTTGAAGGAGTTGAAACGATAACGAACCCTCCGCAAGCGGAAATACCGTCCATCTATCAAAGAACCAGGCATTTTTACAAATATTCCAAGTCAGAGGGATTTTGTCTCCCCCTTCTGGAAGCAATGGCGTGCGGATGCGTAATCCACACCTGGGATATGGGAGGAAATGACTTCAAACCATACAGCAGGGAAAACGCGCTGAACTTCACGTGGAACAAGGCAATAGATAAATTCCTGGAAACCTATGCCGCCCCTTCTCCGTCAAAGAGAAAACGCCGTCTCTTTTGGTTGGGAAGAAGGTAAAGCGGGCGTGGAAATCCTTCCCTCCCAACCAATGGAATGCCGGGGTTAAAAACTGTAGCCAAATCCGAATCGCACGGGAAGAGACCAAACCGCTTCCGCGTCGGATATGGCGCCGGCGTTATGATCGGGGGCGCCAAGCATCTGCCCGCCCAGTTCAAGGAAGACTCGCCAGCCATTGTACGTGTAGGCCGCGCCTCCGCCGAAATCAAAAAACGGAACCCATGATTCATCCCAGAACGGCTGGCCGTTGACCTTCAATGAATCCGTGTACGCGGCGCCCGCGTCCAGCTTCACGTACAGATCCCACCAGGAATTGGAGGGAAGGAAATGCAGTTTGCCGCCCAGATAGAGCGGAATTACATGATAGTTATCGAAGCTCAGCCCGCCGTACGTGTCGCCATCATACGATTGATACTGGGCGCCGAAAAGCGCGCTGAATCTTCCAAAGCGATACGAAATCTCCGCGCCACCGCCCAAGCCGGTATTGAAGGCGTCCGCGTAATCCACCGAACCGGAGCCGCTGCCCGTGTCTCCGTAGAGTATCGGGTTCAGGTTTCCGAATACTTGAATCGTTACCGGACGTTCGACGGCGCCGGCGTAAACTGTGGTTGATACGGTTGCGGTCATAAAAGCAACGAGCGCAATAAATATTTTCAGTTCTTGTCTCATGTAATCTCCCAACTTTTCTCCTGACGCGCTTTTGGTACGCAGATTCGACGCGCTCCGCCGGAACGACTCACGTTACCCGCCGTCTCCGACACGCGGAATGAAGCGCCTTGCTGACATGCGCTGATCTACTATATGCACTTTATAACAGCGCTCTATAAAAATATACTGAAAATTCTGAAGTCGAGCTTTCAAATCATAGCGTCATGGGGACCGGCGGAAATTTCATCCGACGTGGCCGATGAAGCGAAGATTTCCCACAGGCCCTCTTCATGTCTAGCGCAAACAGCCCATCAAAAAAAATCGATCGCGCTGGAACGGCTTTTCTGCTGTACGTAAGACGCTGTTTTTCATATGGATAGACTTAAACGTTTCGACAATCGCTGCAGTAAAAACGTTCTCCCTGATAACTCGACTCTTCTATCTTGCCGCACTTTTCGCAGGTAAGCTTTTGCCGTTTCCGGTTGTTTGTAAAATCTTTCCTGCAATCGTTGCAGAAAAACGTATCACCCTCCCAAGTGGTAAACTTTTGTTTTTTGCAGCTATCGCACACGCGCATTCGTTCACGGCGTTTCAATTCGATTTCATCGAGATGGTCTTCCAGATATACCACCGGAAAATCGAATAAGGAATGATTCTCCAGGAGTCTTCTGCTGGTCGGGTGGTTATCTCCAATCGTTTTAAACGCCACGAGCATGGTGAGCTTTCCCAGCAATCGCGCTCGCTTCAGCAAAGGCATGTAGTCAAGATCCCCCGCCACGAGAGCGGCGATATCGTACGCGCCGGAAAGCGCGGCATAATACATCATGCAGGACGCCAGCGCCACGTCGACGCATTTCTCCTGTGGAGTGTGGTTCTCGTTGCCCCGGAAATCGATTTCGAATATTTCCATCTCGTAGTGACAATCACGTTCGAGATAATCGTAAAACCGCTGCTGTTGAGAAGGGTCGTATTCCGGCTTGTTAACGGGGATGGAACCAAAGAAATTTGTTCGGACCGTATGAATTTCAGCGTTCAAGCTGTTCGCCAATTGTTTCTCTATGACCGAGGGAAGCGACCGATAATCAATGCGAAAATCAGGTTTCTCAAAATAATTGGCTATTTGGCTTCTGTTCTGATATAACCATGTTCCGTCAATAAATATCATTAGTTTTAAAGCCATATTTTCCTCAAAATAATTTGCCTAATCATTTGTTCTCTAAAAAAAGATGCGCATTATTGCATTTTTATCGCAGTTGTTTATTATATGATAAGAATAGTTTATAAATATCCTCATTTTTTCATTACACCCTGTTTTGCCTTTGCGGCGCTGATACCATACCTCCTATTTTGATCGAAAGCGAGTAATAATATAACTACATTGGTTCGCACAACACTTTCAAGTCATTTAAGCGGCCATAGACAGGTTTACAGCATTCAAACGCATTTCATGGCGACAGTAACAGATGGGCAACAATCATATTTCATAGTTCAAAATGGGACGGTTCTTGTACAACCATCTAATGCGCGCTATTGCCATCGGATTATAGAACAATATGCGTCCACGTTTTTTTTATGTCTTTGGTATATGGTATACCTAACCATTTTTACCGATTGAACTTTTGAAGGCCTTGCGTTAACTTATCAAGCGTCCGGGGGCGTTTATTTTCTCAATGACTTTTATTTTCGTATTTTTTGATATATTTCAATTATATGACACGAAACGGTAATAAGCATGCTAAAGTTAAGTTCGGTCAATAAGAAGTTCATTTTTATGATAAGTTTTCTGGTTCTGTGTGTTATCGGCCTGCACTTTACACCCCTTCGTAATCTGGTGCGGAATGTCCAGGAGCTAAAGGCTTTCATCAGAAGCGCCGGAGCATGGGCGCCTCTTGCTTTTATGGGGCTCAGCATGGTTTTAATCGGTTTGGGTATACCTCGCTTGATCTTCTGCACCTTGGGCGGACTGCTTTTCGGGTTTATTGAAGGCTTGGCGCTTTCTCATGTCGGATCGCTTGCAGGTTCTTACGGCACCTATATTTTCGCGAGATGGGGTGGCGGAGAATGGCTGACCGAAAAGATAAGCAACAGACCCGCTCTTGCGCGGTTTCTTTCTCATTCGTCGATCAGCAGAGTGTTTATCGTCAGACAACTCCCCGTCGCCGGATTGGTCATGAACGTTTTCCTCGGCATGGCGGCGGTGCCCCAATCCCATTTTATCATCGGCTCTTTTCTTGGCTTTTTGCCCGCAGGTATTGCGACAACCCTTATCGGCAGCGGCCTGGGCAAGGAATCTCCCTACCAGTCTCTAATTCAGATATTTTCTGCGGCGACACTTCTTGTTATAAGCGCTGTCGTTCTGCTTAAGGTGAGACAAAAGTATTTCAGGCAGGATAACACCGAGGGGAGCTGAAGCTTTTCAGCTTGATCCATAGTTATTTTTCTTGATAAAAAAAGCTCTTTCAAATAGAGCTTTCGTTTTTGATTTCATAAAGTAGTGATCGATACGGCCATAATGCTTCATATTCATTTCAACTGAGATACGATCACCTTTTTTACGTGCCTGTCCCACGTTCCGAGCGCTAATTCTTCGCACTTCTTTTTCTGGTCTTTATCTTTGGAGTCGCCAGTACATTCAACTGGAATATTATCGCACATCAAATATACGCTCTTGGATTGCTTAGCGTTTACTACATCATACGTTATATATGAGAAAACGTCTCCTTCAGCGAGATAATCAAGAATCATCTCTATTTTTACAGTCGCATTCTTTTTATCGCGGTTCTGCAATTTTATCTCATAACCTGTCTTGTAAATATCAAGCACGGTTGTGCTCTTTTTCTTGTCTTTACTTTTCTCGGTTTTAAAATACTCAGCCACCGGTTTTATAGCAATAATTTTAAGAGCTGATTCGTTTGTCAGCTCAAGAAAGCCTCTTGACTGGGCTTGAACGGGATCATACGCGCATAACGGGATAATTATGAGTAATAATAAACAAAAACATATAAAATAATTTAAAAAAGAGGAAAGATAACTTGGTGTTCGTTTTGGTGAAGACATATTATTCTCCGGTTAATTCCTATGAAAAAATACTGCCTGATCTTAATATTATTATATTCTCAGGGAGTTGCGCAGCCTTGTCAAGTTATATTCAATGGAACTTACACCAGCTATTCCTTGTTTTTCAGAAGAACGCGCTTAAATTTGTAAAAAAACAGTATAGCGCTTGAAATAAGACCCTGGGGAAGGAAAAAAAGGAACCCGCCGGTAAAGGGGAAACCGGCGGGTTGGCTGTTTTGGAGTGACCGATGGGTTGCCCCCTTTTCACACACATTGAGCAACTATCATGCCATTGGTCACCTCCTCGCTTTCTCGTGAGATACGCAATCTATGTGAATGATTATTATGTGAAATTACTTTATTCCCCAAACGCGCTTCCGTCCCCTGAAGTACAATTATGTTCCACCAAACACTGAATTGTGTCCGGAGTATAAAAACGGAGCGGTGTGTTGAAAGGATGGAACAATGGCGGGAACCCCGAGGAAACCAACCTGCGCCTGAACGCGGGAAAAAACGCTACTTCACTTTAAAAGCCAGATAATAGTTCCTTTTTAACTTCTCGAACACGGCGTCCCGATTGCCACCCTTGATAATCTCCAGAATGTGGCTGGCTTTGAGCGGTTTAAAAGAGTAGGCGCAGCGTTCTATCCTATAATCCGAATTATCGAACTCCTCCTTGGTATTTTCCGTAAGGATTAAAATTCGATTTTCTTCCACGTGCGGGGGGATTGATCCTGTGGGAAAGCTCGTCACCTCAATTCTCCCCCCCGCCGCCACACGCAACTGACCCGCGTATTTATCTTCCATCCCAATGGAAACCACCGTTGGTATTGGACCTTCAACGCGTAAAATCCTCTGCGCGAGCTGGCGCGCCGGCGAAACCCGAAACACGGGTCGCACGAACGTATCCACGGCGGTTATAACAAACATCAGATAGAGCCCGATGGCCAGGACAATGGGAAACGAATTCCTTTTAAGCGAGAGAAACCACATAATTGCGGAAATAATCAGCAACCATATCCCTCCCGCCAATATCCTCATGTCCACGAAGGCGCCGGTAAAAATGAATAAACAAGCGGCGGCGATCCCAATTATTACGAACACCTGTTGAATACCGCGCATGAAGGCCCCGAATCCGCTTTCCCTGAGAAGATGGAAGGCCAGTGAGGAAAAAAGCGCCGCCATCAACGGATAGGCGGGCAGGAGATATCGTGTCCGGTTGATGTTTCCGCTTACAAACATTACGAGCAGCGTCAGGTACCAACCGGTGATAAAAAGAATCTCTTCCTTATGCGTTTTTATGAATTCAAAAACTTTTTTCCTTTTCCAAACGAGTCCGACCAGGAAAACCAGAGACCAGGGGAAAAAATGCCGCGCAAAGCCCCAGAAGTAATTTTTAATGTTTTCGAGAATATAGAGCTTGGAGCCGGAAAAGCGCTTGCCCACCTGATCGGTGACGAAGCCGGCCAGTCCCGCCTCTCCGTGCTTAATTAGTATAACGGCGTACCACGAAAGCGCGACTATCGCCGCCACCGCCATGATCCTGATATGAATAAGATCGCGGATCCGCGTTCCCGTTCCACGCCTTACAAAACAAAAGAAGGCGGCGAAAGCTATCGGAGCCAAGCCCTGCAATCCTTTGGTTTCCACCGCCAGCGCAGCGCCAAAATAGGCGTAGCAGTATGGCAGGACGCCGCGTTTGCCCTCTAAGATGATGGCGGCAAAGCCATACAGACTGATATTGATAAACAGACAGAGCAGGACATCCGGAGTGGACCGAAGCGAAGAGGTAAACAGGGTGATGTTTCCCGCCATGATCGCCGCGGCCCCGAGGGCTTCCACCTCGTTTCTAAACAGCGACATGGCCAATCGATAGGTGATGAGAAGCGTCAGGCAGCCGGCGAGTAAAAAAGGCAATCTGGAAGCAAAAAAGTTGACCCCGAAAAGCAGGTAACTCGCGCTTAAAAGCCAGTAAATAATGATGGGCTTTTTCGATCTGATTTCGCCGTTGGGGTAATAGGGGGTGATATAGTCCCCGGTCTGAGTCATGATGATGGCCGCGTCGGTGTAGTAGCGTTCATCGTCATGATAGGTCGACAGCAACGGGGTCATTGGCATCAGAAGGATCAGGTAAATGGCGATAAGAATCCAGACGCCCCACCTGCTCAAAATATTTGAATCGCTTTTTGCCAAGACTCGACCGGGATCAATAGGGCTTTGGAGAGCCGCGTTTCGATTTTATTATCATCACGTTCCGCGTAATTATAAAGAGAACTTATATAATTCCCTGATTTCCCGTGTCAATGCGTTGGCCGAAAGCGGCCCTTGTTTGGCTGATTTACCACAGCGGGAAATGATGCGGCTACTTGCCCTGAAGGGTCTTTCACGGCCTGAGAACATGGCGCGGTCCCGGCGCTTTCCGGGGCGCAAAAAATGAAAGGGCGCCGCTGTCCTGGCGCCCTTTATGTGTTTTTAGCCTGCGCTTGTTTGAGCCACCGTGCGGATTTGAACCGCAGACCTGATGATTACGAATCAACTGCTCTACCAGCTGAGCTACGGTGGCGAACAACAAAGATTTACATACTGTCTCGCCGCATGTCAAGAGTTACTTAGAGGCGCGACCTCAACCCGAAAATAATTCTTGGGCGTAATCTTTGCATCCCAAAAGTATTTGGTTTTTTTCGCAAGGGATTATATATAAAAAAGTTAGGATTATGCGCAGTGGGACAGCGCGCGAGCTGCTGTGGAGTATGAAACTCACATTCCGGACCTATGTCCCCAACAACGAATACAGCGTCCTTCATATACAGCAGGGAGAATGACTATGCCTAGAATGCTCTGCGCTTTCCTTCTTGTTTTCCTTTTTCTTTTCCTTTTTGTAAATCAGGCTTCCGCTGTGGGCGTAAAAGCTGAAAGTCTCTATACCAAGGGCCTACAGTCCTCAGCTCCCGAAGAAAAAATAAAATATTTCAGTGAAGCGATCGAACTGGAAGACTCCTACGCCGAGGCTTACAACAACCGTGGCGTTGTGTACCAAAGCATCGGAGAAACCGAAAAAGCCTTACAGGACTATACGCAAGCCATCAAAGCCGACCCGAAATTCGGGAGGGCCTATTATAACCGGGGAAACGTATATTACGAGGAAGGCGCCCTCTCCCAGGCGCTCGCCGACCTCAATGCCGCCATTCAAATAAACCCCACTCTGTATGAAGCGTATTTAGTCCGCGGCAACATTAATCTCGACGCTGAAAACTATACTCAAGCCATTTCCGACTACACCAACGCGGTCAAGCTGAACGAGAAATCCGCCGCCGCGTACGCCAACCGCGGTGTCGCCTATCATACCATCGGCAGATTCAAGGAAGCCATCCTGGACTACACGCTTTCACTGGAAATAGACCCCAACGATGTCATGATATTGAAATACAGGGGGGACGCCAATTTTCAGATGGGGAACTATCAGAAAGCCATCGAGGACCTGACCGCTTCCATTGACTTGGACTTTAACGACCAGGAGGCCTATCTCCTGCGCGGCCAGGCCTACCGTCATTCGGGCAAGATTGAAGAGGCGATAGAGGATTTCACGGAGGCGATCAAGCTCGATGGCGACCTGCAGGACGCCTATTACCAGCGCGGAACGCTTCTGGTGACAAAAGGCGATTATGACGGGGCGATTGAAGACCTCACCGCCGTAATAGACGCGGGAAAGAAAGAGAACATCACCAGGCTGGCCCTGTTCAACAGAGGGGTCGCCAATCAGAAAAAGGGGAAGCCGGAGAGGGCCCGGGACGACTTCTGCAAAGCCTGCGCGATGGAACTCAAGGAAGCCTGCGCCTTATGCGACCGGTTGCGCCAGTAACGATCTCCTCCTAGGATAAAGACTCGAAAAACGCCTGCAGCCGGGTCGCGGTCTGCTCTTCGGAATAGACGCGCGAGTCGGTCATATCCGCCTCAATAACCACCGCCTTTACCCCAGTTCGTTTCATCAACAGGGTCCGCAGGTCGTATTGGCCGACCGAATACGGTTTGCAGCTTCTATCCGAGTGTATCACCACCCCGTCAACCTGGTAATCGCGTATCATTGTCTCCATCAGTTGGAGACGGTGCCGCAGGCTGCGATTGAGGATTACCAGTCCATACGCCGTGGCCAGCGATTCAAAGGGTTCCCTTTCGTCGATATAATGGATTGTTTCCGCCCAGGCGTTGGTGTACGTGGCGCAGACCAGGTTGAATCCGTTCTCCGCAAACAATTTTGAGTAATCCCGCAACGTAAACCAGATGGCTATGTTATCCCAGAGGAGCCTACCCCGCTCGTTTTTGATTCCCCCGATCCCGGCGTCGACACGTTCCTCCAGTTCCCGAAGCAATATCTTATAATAATCCAACGCCACCGGCAGACCGCGCAACGAAACAATGGGCGCCATATGAACGAAGGCGTCAAAGACGGTCATGGGCGCGGGGCGAGCCTTTAATGTTTCCAGCACTTTTCCCCAGGTCAGGGACGATTCCTTGGAGAGCTGCAGAATGGACTCGAAACGCCGCATATCAAAACTTTTCCCGGATATCCGTTCCAGATCGGGAATCATGTTCTGAAGCTGACTGACCATGTAGGAAATGTCGTCGGAGCTGAGTTTCTCTTTAAAAACATAGGGCGTATCAAAGAGGAGCAGCGGAATATTCCAATAATGAGACAGCGACTTGAACCAGTAGAGCACTGTCTGACAGATGTTGTTGCTGCAAAAAAGCACATCGGGTCGGGGTAATTTGCCCACGGGCGTGCGGCCGGAAAAGGCGTGGCCCAAGTCCGTACGCGCGTAGGAGCAGATATCTCTGGAAAAGCCTCGTTCCTCGGCGCGTTCGCAGATGGAAGGAGCCTGCTTGGTGGCCCCGCATAAAGCGCCGTGGTTTTCCGGATACACGGTATAGAAATCGAACGCCCTCAAAAGCTCCACCGGCGCTCCGCTGGTAACCCATGCGACCGGTTTGACTCCCGGCGCCAGTCGGGACAGGTAATAATGACGAGTCATTATTTCTTTCAGGCGTGATCGGCATTTGAGAGGCGGCCCGAAAGGAGACCCGTTTCCGGCGCTCGGCTTGCCTTTTTTCTTCAGAGCCATCAGAGCGGGCAGCCCGACATCCTTCATAAACTTGTATTTCATCGTTTGAGAAAACGCCATCGTAACACCCGTCATTTTCGTGTATTCAAAGCAGCTCGGCAAAAGCGCTCAAGCGTGTTTGCAACTGTCCTGTAAGACCTTCATTCACTTCGGTTTCCAAAACGAGGACCTTCAACCCTTGTTTTTTCAATTGTTCGGAGATAAACGGCGCGTCGAACAATTCCGGCTCGCAATATTTTATGAGCCAGAAAATGATCCCCCTGGCTTTTGACTCAGCGATAATCCCGTTGAGATAATCCAGACGCTCGGCGACACTTGAACCTCTCGTACTGCACGGCGGCAGCGTAAAAAAGGATTCAGTCAACATGTCAAAGGGGTCGTCGTAGGTTTGCTCGGGTTTCCAGTGAACATATCTGCGGCTGAGAGCCAGAAAATCATCCGCGCCGACACGAAGACCGCATTCTTCCAGCAATCCCAATAGTTCCGGCGGATTCGGCGCAACGCCGGAAAGCGCTATCGAGGCGCTGTTTTCAGACCTCGGGCTTTCGGAAATTAAAGCCGAAAGACTCTCCAACTCAGCCAGAAAATCATCCGCGAACAGGTACTCTCCTTTGCGAAGCGTCTTATAGAACTCCATGGCGGAGATGGGCAAAAGGTCGCGCGCCAGGCCGGCGTACAGTTTTTCAATTGTTCTTGAAATGCGCCTGCCCGTATCAACGCTCCACCTGAGTTTTTCAGAATCCAACGGTCCGAACCGCGGCTCCAGATCCTTTGCGAATGACTTGAGTTGATTCCGGTAATACTCCCTTGAAATCTTGCTGTAAGGCGCTTTGGGGTGGTAAAAAAAGTAACATGGCTGCGATGGACTGATATAATCGTGAATCAGTGACGACAAGTTTTGAATGGAGTCACAGGTATGGGGGAACAGAAAGGCGTCAACAAGGTCGGCTTTCTGTTCCAGGATCAAATTCAACCCCGATCTGACAATGGAACAGATATAGGGCTGCAAGCGCTCGGTCGCCCTCGAGGATGTTGAGCGGGGGTCCCAGATTTCAACCGGCGCGATATCGAGCGCCCAAAGAATTTCACGAGGATACTGAGCGGGGAAAACGCCCACAACATGACGGCCCTTTTTTTTCTGATCCAACAGATAGGATATTCTGTCCAATACGCCTCCCTTTACTGAGATAGCCCTGAACCGGCTTCGTTTTTTTTAGCGCCTACGTAGCCGTCTCCATCGGCCTGGGCTCACCGGCCGTCCCCGACTCCGACGGCGCCGGAAGCCGCACCACAAAACTCGTTCCCTTGCCGACTTCGCTCGATACGTTTATGGTTCCGCCATGCCGCTCCACAATTCCGTAAGCGGTGCTTAGGCCAAGTCCGGTACCCTTCCCCACCACTTTGGTGGTATAAAAGGGGTCGAAAATCTTTCTGATGTTCTCTTTCGCTATCCCCACGCCGGTGTCGACCACTTCCACTTCGACTCCGGCCTCGTCAAACGTGGCGCGGGTTATCAGGGTAAGCGCGCCCTTTCCTTCCATGGCCTGCGCCGCGTTCATGATCAGGTTGGTCAATACCTGGTTGATCTGAGCCGGATCGCCCTCAACAAGAGGCAGATCATCGGCCAGTTGCTTTTCGATTTTGATGTTATGAAAAAGCGACTGATTCTTGAACAGCGCGATCACCTTAACCAGGTTTTCGTTCAGGTTGAAGCGCACCCATTCTCCTCCGCTCCGGCGGCTGAAGTCGAGGAGATTCTGAACAATCTCTTTGCATCGCAGCGTCTGATCCACAATAAGCTGCAAATCGTCCCGGTTGGGGTGATCCTGAGAGAGTTCCTCAAGCACCATCGTGGCGTACATTAAAATTCCGCCCAAAGGATTGTTGATCTCATGGGCCACGCCTGCGGCTAATTTTCCGATGGAAGCCATCTTCTCGGACTGTAAAAGTTGCTGCTGGGCGTCATCCAATTTTTTCTGCATTTCGATTCGCTCGCGGAGATCGGTAAATATGCCCACAGTGGCTATCTCTTGAACGCCTTCATAAATAATGGCCGCCGATAACAGACAGGGAATCGGTTTACCGGAATTGTCTTTCAGAAAAACCTGTGTCTTTGAAAGCCTTCCCCGGCCGCCCATCTGTTCGCTACGAAGCCGTTCCATAACCTCTCTCGCCGCTTCCGGCGGTTCATACAGGTTGGTGATATGCACTTCATTAAGAACCTGATCGGAAGTATAGCCAAGCATCCGCTCGGCTCCCTCATTAAAAATTATTATGTTTCCTTTCATGTCCGCGGCTATGATTCCGTCCACGGAATGCTGAATAATATTTTTCAGGAAATGATTCGCCTTCTTCAACTCGTTGGCCATTCGAGCGCGGTCCGTAAGATCATGCAAGAAAGCGAGGGCCTTTATCTCACCATCTTCCGCCTCCGCGACCAGGCAGACCTCAACGGTCTTGCCTTCGGTTTCAATATTTCGGAGAAGAAACTCGCTGCATACCCGATATGCGCCATCCAGGCCCTGCCGCGCGATGCGGTACACCTGCTCCAAAAAACGCGTGTCATTGGGTTCCAGAAACGAGCTGAAATTCTTGGCGATGATCTCATCGTGGCTCATTTCGAGAATTTCACAAGCGCGCTGATTTGCGAATTCTATGATGAAACGCGCATCGAGCAGTAAAATCCCCTCTCTACCCATCTCCATGATGAGGTAGTTGCGGCGGCGCAACGCGCTCAGTCTTTCTGCGATCTCATTTGAATTCAGCCGCTCGGGCTGATCGATCCATTCCAAAGTGAGGTCGTCTATTTTCATGAGGTATTTCGCCGTCTAGCATAATCGAATTTGTGGGATATCCTTTTATTGAGCATAATAAAAGATGTGAGATAACGTCAACCATAACCGGAAGCAGGCGTTGACCGCCCGTTCCCGCTCTGTTATAGTTTTGTAATTCAAATACTTACGTAAAAAACTAAAATTAGCCTAAAAGCGGTGAAAAGTTGAAAAAACGCATACTAACGATTGCGGGCTCCGATACGTCGGGAGGGGCCGGCATACAAGCCGACCTGAAGACCATAACCTGCCTGGGCGCCTACGGCATGACGGTGATTACCGCGCTTACCGCGCAAAATCCTTGGGAAGTGAGAGCTATCCATCAAGCGCCGCCCGATTTTATCGCCGCGCAGTTGGATACGATCATGGAGAAAATTCAGATTGACGCCGTCAAGACCGGAATGTTGCCGAACGCTGAATGCATCCGGTTGGTGGCTGACAGACTACAAAAACATGACGTCAGCCGCGCGGTGATCGACCCGGTGATGATAGCGGCTTCAGGCGCCCGCCTCATCGATCAGACGGCGTTCGAGGCGCTCAGGAGAGATCTGTTTCCTCTAGCCGGTTTGGTGACTCCCAATATAGCGGAGGCGGAGCTGCTTTGCGAGATGACCATCACGTCGATCGAGGACATGAAGGAGGCGGCGTCAATGATTCATCAAATGGGGCCCAAATCGGTACTGATCAAGGGGGGCCATCTCCTTCTCAGGGAGGCGGTCGATGTGCTCCTGGACGAAAGCGGGTTTCATGAGTTTTCGTCCCGCCGCTTTGAAACCGAGGCGGTGCACGGCACCGGCTGCACCATCGCTTCCGCGATCGCCACTTTATGGGCCATCGAGGACAACCTGTCCGAAGCGGTCAGAAAGGCCAAGAAGTTTATCTCCCTGGCTATTGAAAAAGGAGTTTTTCTCGGCGAAAAGCCCGGCACTCCCGATCAGACAGCGATTCTGGACTTCACCGCCGCTCTCAAAAAACTCGGGTGAAATTCCTGGCGATGAATTCGTATCTTGTTTTCACCGATCTCGACGGGACGCTTCTGGATCACGACACGTATAGCTATGAAGACGCGGCGCCCGCTCTGGAGCTGTTAAAAAAACGCTCCATTCCTCTTGTCCTCTGCACCAGCAAAACACGTGAAGAGACATCCGAATTAAGGAATGAATTGGGGCTCACCCATCCGTTTATCACGGAAAACGGGGGAGGAATATTTATTCCATCGGATTCGCCGCTGCCCAAAAACCCCATGGAAAAGACCGGTCACGGCTTCAGGTTTGTATCGCTTGGTCAACCGAGAGAATCCATTCTGGAAGTGTTCAGGCTTTTGAAACGGTCATTCAGGCTCAAAGGCTTTTCCGATATGACCGCCGAAGAGGTGGCGGCCATGACGGGGTTGAGCAAAGCCCAGGCGGTCCGCGCCATGAACAGGGACTTCAGCGAACCGTTCCTCTACCTTGATGACGAGGATAAACTTGATCTTCTGGAGAAAAAAGCCCACGAACGCGGGCTGCGCTTGACCAGGGGGGGAAGGTTCTTCCATTTAATCGGTCAAGGCGCGGACAAGGGATCCGCCGTGGAGTTATTGATCGAGAGTTTTCGATTGATGCGTAGCCACCTTATCTCCGTCGCCCTGGGAGACAGTCTCAACGACCTTCCCATGCTTCAAAAGGTTGACGCGCCTTTTCTTGTTCAAAGGCCCGGAGGCGTCTACGATCCGGACGTCCGCTTTCCCGGCCTGCGTTTTGTGCCGGGGGTCGGGCCGAAAGGATGGAACAGAGCCATTTTGGATTTCTTGCGCAAACAATGACCCCCCACCCCGTATGGCCATAAAAAAGGGGCCCCATTCCACAGGAACGGTCCCCTTTTTTTGTTCTGCCGCCAGTATTCTATTTCTTTGCGATTCTGGAAAAGATGGTCCAGCTTTTAATCATTTCCACAGCGCGCTGAAGTTGAGCGTCCTCGGCTATCTTTGGCTCTACCTTGTCCTTTTCATCCTCTTGCGGGGATTCGGGGGCTTGGACCTTGCCAGGGTCTTCCTTGGGAGTGGTTTCCTTTATTTCCTCTTGATCGTTCGCGTTCGGTTGCTCCCCGATGTGACGGAGCAAATCCTTTTCGCGGAGGAAGTTCATCTTTTTAAGTTTTTCGCGATCTTCCTTGCTGAGAGGCAGCGCGTTGGATACCACTATGTCCGGCGTAATTCCTTTCGCCTGTATGCTCTCTCCATTCGGCGTGTAATACAAGGCAGTCGTGAGACGTAAGCCCGAATCATCATCCAGCGGAATGATGGTCTGAACGGAACCTTTGCCGAATGTTTGTTCTCCCAGGATTATGGCTCGTTTATGATCCTGGAGAGCGCCGGCGACGATCTCGGACGCGCTGGCGCTACCCTGATTGACAAGCACAATGAGCGGCACATCTTTGTCTATGGCTGTAGCCGGATCGGCTTCAAATCTCATATTCTGGCTCTCGATTCTGCCCTTGGTGTAAACGACAAGACCGCCATCGAGAAAAAGGTCACTGACTTTTACGGCCTGATCGAGCAGGCCACCGGGGTTGTTTCTTAAATCAATGATAACACCCTCAAGGTTGGGCGCTTCCTTCTGCAATTCCTCGAGTGACTCGCGAAGACGCCGTGCGGTTTCTTCCTGGAAGGTCGAGATCCTGACGTATCCAACGGTGTCCTCCAAAACCTTCGACCGAACACTCTGGATTTGCACGGTGCCGCGGGTGATGGTCACATCAAACAATTCGGGCTTGCCTTCACGCAGAAGAGTCAACGTTACGTCGGTGCCTTTCGGTCCTCGTATTTTTTTGACCGCGTCCATGAGACTCATATTCTTGGTGAGCTTTCCCTCTATTTTGATAATCTTGTCGCCCGCCTTGAGCCCCATTTTAAAAGCGGGGGTCCCCTCAATGGGCGATACGACAGTGAGCACTCCATCCCGGAGGGTGATCTCTATGCCTATGCCGCTGAAGGCGCCGCGTGTTTCTATTTTTAGCTCCTTATATTCATCCGGAGCCAGAAAGGCGGAATGCGGGTCGAGTGTTCCGACCATCCCTTTGATGGCGCCGTAAAGCAACTTCTGCGAGTCTTCCTCCTCCACATACTTGCTCTGTATCTCTTCTAAAATCACGGTGAACAGCTTGATATTTTTCAAGGTGTCGTCCGTGCCCGCGTCACTGGCGTCCCCTCCGAACTTAAAGGGGTAAAATAAAATGAATGCGGAAATAACTATGGTAAAGAGAAGAGCAGTGTTAATGTATTTTTTAATCATCGCGCCATCCGTTGGCGTGTCTCTGGGAGACAACGCAGTTTTTAATCTTATTATACATCCATTCGCCGAACGGGTTGCAAATGATATGCCGCCGTCGGAGATAGAAGCTCATACTTCGCTATTATTTCTTTAGGACATCATAAAGCGACCATGCGTTAATTTATCATGTAAATTTCTCGGGTATATGAAAGCAAGCGCATACCGTATTCTGTTTGTGGTTAGCATGAAATACGTGTGGCTTCAATACATTTGCTCGCCCGTTCATTCATGGCCTTCCCCTTCAGCCACAGCTTCACATGAGCCGATGTCAATCAAGTTCCCCGATAGCCCGCTTGAGGTCGGCCAGCGCCGTGTTGTAGGCGTAAAGAGTGGAGTAATAATCGTCCTGCGCGCGCGCCAATTGAAACTCGGCGTTCAATACGTCGGTAATCGTCGTAACCTGCTGCTGATACCGTTCACTCTCCATCCTGAAGCTTTCCTCGGACTGTTCAATAGCCTTTTTCTGCACGTCGATATTGCGTTCAGCGTCGCGCATTCTGGTAAAAGCCGATTTCACCTCAACGTCCACCGCGTCCTGTAGCTGGATTATGGCCTGTTCGGTCTGCTTTACGCGTCGCCGCTTTTCCGAGACTTCATACTTGGTGCGCCCCCACTCCCAGAACGTCCAATCCAACGCGGCGGTGGCGTCCCACGTTTCCGGCTGCTCGAATTCCGATCCTTGCAGATCGAAGCTGTCTCCAAACCTTCGGTAGCTGAAGGACACCACGACATTCGGATAAAACCCGGACTGCGACAGCTTTACCTGTTTCTTGGCCGACTGCAGGGCCAAATCCGCTTCCGAGAGTTCCGGCCTGTTCAAATGCGCCGCCTGATAGGATTCTTCAAGCGTCTTGAAGTACGGCGCGTATTTGAGAAGATCTTCCAGATCCACGGCTTGATCCACGGGCATGCGAAGCAAACGATTAAAATTCGCGATGGCGCGGGTAAGATTGTTTTCGGCTACAATAAGGGACTGCTTGGCGTTCAGGAACTCCACATTTGCCCTCAGATAGTCCGTCTTCGGGGTCATACCCACTTCATAGAAATCCTTCGCCCGTTTGGCTTCACTTTCAAGGTTTTTCATTGACTGCTGGGCCACCGCTATGCGCTTTTCGGCCAAAAGCACATCGAAGAAGGCGATTTTCACATCTCTGACCAGTTGGAGCTTGACGGATTCCAATTGGACCCGGGCTGTGTCCAACCCCAATTTGGCGAGTTCGTAATTGGTGATTATGGCGAAACCGGAGAATACAGGCTGGTCGAAGCGCACTTCAAAGTTGTAATTATCCGCCGTTCCTATGGCAAGCTCATCTTCCTGGCCGGGAATGCTGAAAGTCTGCAGAGTCGGAGTTTCCTGCAGTCTGGTATAGGCGTAAGAGGTTTTTCCTTTAAAGAGGAATTGCGATCGGGCCTGCTTCCGAATATCCTTGGCGGCTTCGATATTCTCCATCGCCGACACAACGCTGGGATTTCTTTCCAACGCCAGTTGAACCGCTTTGTCCAACGACAAAGCTGTTTTCTCTTCGGCCGAAAACGCCACGCCTTGCGCCAGCGCGACGATCAAAAAGACCAGAGAACACCCTTGGACTATTCGCTGAATCATTCCCATATCCCCCATGCTCCGGCTCCTTGGCGAAACTAGAGTATTAAAAGAACCAAAGAGCGGCGGTTCGATTATCGCTAACCATTGGTAGAGGGTCAAGGGTTTTAATAACAATCACAATCTTTTAAAAAAACCGCATCCTGAGCGGCGCGTATAGGCGTCAGCCCTTTTGGGGTATTGACCGCCTCTGGTTCTTATTGTTAAATGCCCCGAGCGTAAGGACTTTAAGAATACTGGAGGTTTCATTGGAAAACGCACTGGATGTCCTGAAAGAGCGAGGCTTTGTGGAACAGGTCACTGATGAGGAACATCTTCGTCAAGAATTTGAACAACGCGTGACCGCATACATCGGGTTCGATCCCACGGCCAACAGCCTCCATGTCGGCAGTCTTCTTCCCATCATGTCTTTGGCGCATCTGCAACGTTGCGGAAATCAGCCAATTTCTCTTGTGGGAGGCGGCACAGGCCTGGTGGGAGACCCCAGCGGCAAAACGGAAATGCGGAAAATTCTGACTTATGAGCAGATAGAAGAAAACTCGCAGGGACTCAAGAAGCAGCTTTCGCGTTACCTGGATTTTTCCGATGACAGGGCCTTGATGCTCAACAACGCCGATTGGCTGACAAAACTCAATTATATCGAATTCCTTCGCGATATCGGGCGTCATTTCAGCGTAAACCGTATGCTCGCGGCGGAAAGCTACCGTATAAGAATGGAAACAGGCCTGAATTTTATCGAATTCAATTACATGCTCCTGCAAGCCTATGACTTCTGGCACCTCTATCATTATCACGGCTGCAAACTGCAAATGGGCGGCAATGATCAGTGGGGTAACATTGTGGCGGGAATCGACCTGATCCGACGGCTGGATCAGGGTGAAGCCTACGCGCTGACGTTTCCTTTGATTACCACCTCCAGTGGGCAAAAAATGGGGAAAACACACGCCGGCGCCGTCTGGCTGGACCCGGAGCTCACCTCTCCCTATGAGTTTTACCAGTATTGGATCAATACCGATGACGCGGACGTGGAACGTTTCCTGGCGCTCTTCACCTTCCTCCCCATGGAAGAGGTCCGGGAATACGGGAAACTCCAGGGCGCGGACCTGCGGGAAGCCAAAGAGCGCCTGGCGTTCGAGGCCACTTCGATCACCCACGGCCAGGAAGAAGCCGTCAAGGCGCGGCAGGCGTCCCGCGATCTTTTTACTCACGGCGGAGCGGGAGCCGACGGTATGCCCACCAGCGCCTTATCATCGCGGGAACTGGAACCGGGTATCCCCGCGTTTGCATTATTCTGCCAGGTCGATCTCGCTCGATCCAGGGGTGAAGCCCGGCGGCTCATCGATCAGGGGGGCGCGTATATCAATAACGACCGCGTGGAAAACTACGATCAACTCGTTACCCTCGCGCATGTCAAGGATGGCGTTATTCTGCTAAGAGCCGGAAAGAAAAAATATCACCGCATCGAGGTAAGCGCATAGGTGGCGGAAAGCCCGGAAGTTGCCACGCACGGGGAGGAATCCCCCTTTGCCGTGACTCTTTATCAGCCTGAAATACCGCCTAATACCGGCAATATCGCCCGCTTATGCGCCGCGACCAAAACTCCGCTTCATTTGATTCGGCCGCTGGGATTTCGACTGGATGACCGCTATCTGAAAAGAGCCGGTTTGGACTATTGGCCTTATGTCAAACTTTCAGTGTGGGATTCAATGGCCGATTACCTGAAAGCCACCTCCGAATCCCGGAAGGTTTATACATCGGCGCGCAAGGGAAGCCCTCTTTATTCCATAGCTTTTCAGCCCGGAGATCACATCGTTTTCGGCCCGGAAACCAGAGGCCTTCCTTCAGATTTGCTGGACCCCCACAACCGGATCGTGGCGCGCGTTCCCATTTGGGGAATGGTACGAAGTTTGAATCTCTCGACGACGGTGGGTATCGTCCTGTATGAGGGCTTTCGCCAACTGAATTTCAGCGAGCTCCGGTAAGCCCTCGGCGCAGAATTTGCATCTGTGAACACGAAAATGAAACGAATGTCCGCGATATGAATTTTGAAGGCAATCTGAATAGTCTGATTCTGCCCAACGTGCTGCAGTTGTTGAACAAGGAAGGCGCGGACGGCGTACTGACCATTACCCTGACCGGGAAAGACCTGACCATTTTCATCGAACATGGCGAAGTCGTATACGCCAATGGGGTGAACAAAGAGGATCAGCTTCTGGGACTCCTGCGCCGCAAAGGCATCCTGAATGAGAGCGTCCACAAAAGGCTTTTGGATGTCAACAAAACGGAGAAATTTGCGCTCGGTCCCTATTTGCTCAATAACAAGCTGATCTCGCAGGATGCGTGGCAGCGGTTTCTGAAAATCAAGGTGGAACAAGTCATGCTCCGCGCTTTTCTCGCGGAAGACGCCGACTTCAAATTTTCCAACGAACCGTTTGCCCTGCCCGGCTCCTATAAAACCAATATCAATCTCATGCAGCTTATCCTGGATATAACCAGGAAAATCGATGAGTGGAACTTTATCCGCAAACATATCCCCGACCGCAATATCATCTTTCAAACGTGCGAAGATCTTTCAACGGAAAACCAGACCATCAACTTCAATCGTTATGAATGGGCGGTTTTATCGAAAATCGACGGCAAGCGAACCGTCGACGACATCATCTCTCAGACGGACCTGGAAGAACTCCAGATTCTTAAAATTTTGTATTCGTTTCTTTCTTCAGGACTCATCAAGCGGCTTGAAAACGTCTATTTGAACTGGAAAGGAAACTTCGTCGATTACGAAGGGGTGATTTCCCTGTACGTCGATCTCTATAAAATCCTGGAAAAAAATCTGCAGCCCGAAATCGGCAAGGAATTCTACCGCATCTATGAGCGTTCGCTCGCTTCCCTTGAAAATGAAGGCAACACGCTCTTGAACGGTTTCTATCCCTTTAACCATGGCGGGAGTCATCAGCCCAACGTGCAAGAGATTATCAAGCGGCTGGCGAAACAGATAAATTTCAATGAAGGCAAGCGCGAACTCCTCATGGGGTTCAACACGGTTATCCGAAGCATGGTCGATGAGATAAATATCATTGTAGGAAAGAAGCTTATAGAAAAAACCTTAAATGAAATATACGCCACTATCAGCTTCGTCGGAAAATATCAGCAGCAGACCTCCGATATCAACGCGTTCGTTCTGGACACGTTGAAAGGAAGTCTGGAAGAGTAATCATGCGGAAAAACCGCTGAAAATAGTTGAGAGACCCGGGGTATTATCATGATGTTTACCAAAGAATTAGTCGTTAACCTCTTCATGCTCGTGATTTACATCATCATTCTCTATATTTTTAATAAGGCCAAAAACCGCTATAGCGGGGGAATGATCGAGAAAGTCATCAACCTGATTATTTTCAGCGTTTTCTTGATGTTGTGCGCGGACTACGTTCCACTCCTGGCGTCCGTCATACCGGCCGACTTTGTGTATATCATCAAGGTGGTTTTTCGCATGGCGGCGCTGGCGGTGCTGGCGTTCGGCGGATTGCGACTCCTGGCCACCTGAGAGGGTGTTGAAAATCAGGAATCGGGCCGTCAGGCAAAACGCGCGGCCAATCGACAGGCGGAGTTCGAGCATGCGCGCGTTGGCGGGGCGGCGCCGAATGGCGGCGTCCTTGGGCGTACGTTCAATTGCCGGTGAGAGCTATTGCGGCCAAAGCACGCGCCACTTTGCGCCGGGGCGCGTTTTTTTGCATTCCTGACCGATCCGTGATAGAGACTACCCAGAGCCGTTCAAACACGCCGATAGCCGATCGGCCGAAGTTGAGCGGCCTCGTGTGAGTCATAAATGAAAAGATTGTTTCCCTTTGTCATTTTCTCCATACTGCTTCTGCTGTGCCTTCGGGCGCCAGCCTCGTCCGCCGAGCCCGAGCAACCGGCCGATGATCAACCGTCTTTAGCCGCCCGGCTCACGATTATGCCCATTTTGAGCCTCTACCAAAACCACATGGGCGCTTTTTCCATGACCAAGTGCCCCTCATGGCCGAACTGTTCGCATTATTCCAAACTCGCCGTAAAAAAACATGGAGCGTTTATGGGGCTCATGATGACCGTCGACAGGCTCATGCATGAGGGCGGTCAGATCAAACAGGGCAAAACCATTTTTACGCCGGAACGCGGCTATCTTGTCTACGATCCTTTGGAACATAACGATTATTGGTGGTGCAAGCCGCCCCACGGGCGCCTGCCTGATATTCCTCAACTCGCGACCGAATGAACATCCATGTTCATTGGCCGGGAACCCATTTCGCGCGCATAGCCATTAGTAACTTACTGTTGAGTCAGACGTTGTATTGTTTTATAAAGCTGGATCAAGATCCACATACAACCAACCCCTGACGAGAGTCCGCCAAAATGTTCTGTTTTTTAAAACATAAAGCGTCACGATCTATCGCGCCGTTCTTCGTCGCCATCATTTTCATAGGGGCGATTGCTCCGACTACGGCCCGATGCGCTGAACCGAGCTACACACCCGAAGAAGTTCTGCAGTACGCTCGTTCCCTTTACGACAGAGGCGAGTACCAGCTCAGTTTGCTTGAATATCAGCGTTTTCTCGACAAATTTCCCAACCATGCGGCGTTGATCGACGCCAAGGAAGGAAAAGCCGAATGCCTGTTCCAGCTTGGCAGGTATGACTCCGCCTTGCAGACTTACATTGAGGTGGCCAAGGCGTTGGGAATCACCGAGCGCGGTTGGATGATGACCTTGAAGATCGCCCGCTGTTATCAAGCCACGGGACAGAACGATGTCGCCTTGGAGATTTATAGGAGAGGGGCCCGGCAGGGTAAGTGGCCCGCCGTCGCGCAACGCTCGCAATTCGAACTGGGATGGTATGAATTGATGCAGGGGCAATGGACCGGCGCCGCGTCCCAATTCTCCGCGGTATCCGACAACGCCGAGTATGGGTCAATGGCGACTTATCTGGCGCGTCAAGCCCCCGAAGGGGCCAATTTGCCTCACAAAGATCCCGTTTTGGCGGGAGTTCTTTCGGGCGTGCTTCCGGGCGCGGGGCAACTCTATACCAATCAGCCCAAGGACGCCGCGCTCGCCTTTGTTTTGAACGGTTTGTTCATCGCCGGGTCAGTGGAAGCGTTTAGTGAAGAGCTCTACGTGATCGGGGGAATCCTCGTCCTGATCGAATCGGCCTGGTACGGCGGCAATATCTATAACGCCGTCAACCACGCTCACCGCTATAACCGAAACCAGCGTGAGTCTTTTCTTTTGGATCTTTGGAACGGCAGCGGAATGAGTGTCGGACTTCCGAAAGAGGACAGCCAATGGTATCGAGTTACGATCAATTTCCGGTTTTAACCGACCGTTATCTGTTGGGCAGCATCCTTACCTTGGGGCGCGCGGGGGTACCCTTGATCGCCACGCGCACCCGGTCGAAAGGAAGCCGTCCCTCTCTTTTTCCCAATGCGCTCATCTCGATAGTGACGGTCAGATCCAGATTGGTTTGATCGGGAATCTGCGCGAGCTTTGCGCTCCCGATAATATCCATCTTCGCCTGCGCCGAGTTTAGGGACGCCTTCTTGATAGCCACTTTCCCGTCTGTTATGGCGAGATCGGCGTCGAGAACACACTGATCGACCTTGTTCAACGGGATCAAAAAGCGGCGGAGTCCTGAAATTGACCCGTTCCGCACGGAAAACTCCAACGTCCCGGTCCCAGTCCACCATTTCAAGTCGGCGCAGGAAAACGAAACAGCCCCATCGGCGCTTCCGGTTACATCCAGTCCCCATAACGCCTTGGCCGCTTCGATTCGTTTTAAATCCACCGCCTGAAAAGAAGCCTCGACCTTTTGGGCGGACGCCGAATCGCTTATGTTTTCGGCGAACCCTTTTACATCGCCCCCAAACATGGCCGCGTCGAAGCCGGTCTCCAGATTGCCAAAAGCGAGAGCCCCCAGCGAAGGTTTTAAGACAAGCGTATCGATGCTGGCCAGTCGTTCCCGTTCCCGGTCATTCCTTGGGGGGTTGAAAATGGCCACATCGCGCAAGGAGATACCAACCGGCGGCGTTAACGGTTCGATATCCGACACTTGAATTTCGTACGGGATATTCCGGCCGAACTTGGTCGAGAGGTAATCGACAAAATCCGTATAGGGGAACTTATAATAAACCAGGACCAGCAGCAGCGCTATACCGTATAGCGTAAACAACAGACATGAGGTGAATATGGCTTTTTTAGAAGACGCCATACTATGTCAGGCCAACTCATAGGTAACGACACGCAAGGTCGCGCTTATAACATCGGGATCGGTGTACAGCGGTTTCAAACGAATATATTCAAGCCTAAGCATCTTTTCAGAATATTCGATTCGGTAAAGATAATCCACCAGTTGTTTCAGGCCCACCCCCTTTAGCTGAACCTCCAACCCTTTCTTGACAAAGCCTTCCTTCACGTCGTCCTGAGCCAGCGCCAAGGGGCGCATGTATTGTATCTGCTCTTTCAGCCCCGCCTGTGCGGCGAGATTTTCGAGGTATGAAAAGATGGCGAAGTCTTTGCCTCGCGATTGAATTTTCGCAAGGGTCTCATCCCGGACCACAGACACGCGAAGCCATTCATCCCGCAACGCGAGCACGCGATCCAGTTCAGCCTGCTTTTTCACAATGGTCCGATCCAGCTTCGACCGGCGTTCGCCCGCGGGAACGACAATGAAGACAATCACCGCCATGATCGCGAAAAATAACGCCATCAGGGTAAGCATCCACTTTTCGCGTTTCATCAGTCTCATGGATTCCGCCGTAACATCTTAATGCTGAAGTCTATTCTTTTATTGAATTCGTTGGCGTTCGCGCCCTCGACCGTTACCTGGTCCAAATCCTGAAGATCGTCAAGGCGGTCTCGAAACTGGTTGACCGATTCAAACGACGGGGCCTCTCCGGTTATCATAATCTCACGCTCGCCGACAGATAATTCCGTCACTCTTATGTTGGATTCCGGGGGCGTATTCAGGCTTATGGACTTTAGCATATCCAGCGCCATGCCGCCGGCCCCGCTGGCGGCCAGCGATACGACGCCTTTTTTCGCTTCCTCGATGGCCGCGTTCATCTGGCTCTCTTCGTTCACTATGTTCCGCACATTGGGAAACGTCGCCGTAAAAACTTCCCGCACTTGACGGTCAAGGATATTGTACCGTTCTTCCTTGAATTTCAGATCCAGATAGAAATTGACCCCGAATAGAAGCGCCGCCACTATGGCAAGTATGGCGGCCGCGCGAAGCTTTCCCCGAGCCACGTCCAGCGGGTGTTTTGTAGCGAACTCTTCCTGCAGGAAATTCAAAGCGGATTTGGATGAATTGAGCGCGGCCAAGGCCAGCCCCGCCGCCGCGCTATACTCAGGACCGCCCTGCTCTTCCGCAAACGACGATTGGCCCCGGAGGCTCTGCAGGATATCAAATCGTTCGCATTCCACTCCCAGGGCTTCACGGAAAAACCTGGTCGCGCCTTGCAAGCGCGAAGTCCCGCCGGTGATGACAACCCGGTCGAAATCAACGTTTAGAGACAGCCGGGTTACCTCTATTTCGCGCAGGAGCTTCTTTAACGCGTCACGCAATACCGTTCCGGCGTTTTCTTCGCCCGCCAGTCCCTCCTGAAGCTTCACCGCTTCCGCTTGCCCCAAGGAAATCCCAAGCTCTTCCGCAAGCGCTTCGGTCAGGCCGTCGCCGCCGAATTCCACGGAACGCGCCAGCAGCGGGCCTTCCAGGTCGAAAATCACGATGGATGTACGCTCAGCGCCCATATCCAGCAACAGGGTCATCCCCTGATCCGAAAACGTGGGGCTTTCGCAAAACGCCAGATACGCGCCCAATCCGCTCCATCCCAACGAACGCGGTTCAATACCGGCGTCCGAAAACCCCTCCATCAGCTCCTGGATATCGTCCTTCTGGGCCGCAATTCCCAGAATATGCGTCTTTTCGTCTTCTCCGGAAGGTCGCTTCAGGAAATCAACGATGAAGTTTTCCGCCTGGTAGGGCAAGAGCGATTCCATCTCATATTTTACCAGCGAATCGCCTTCCTGTTTGGGGAAACGGGGAAGGTCGAACGCGCGCACGGTAACTTGCCCACAGGTGAGCGCGGCGGCGATCCATTCCGCTGGAAACAGGCCTGACGTTTCAAGTTCGCGCAGACTCTCCGCCATACTCTGTCCCGATCTCCCGGCGCCTTTAGCGTTAAAGGGAATATGAGCCATTCCTTCGACGCGAACTCCTTTCATTCCGGAGGATAACGCCACCGCCTTTATGGCGTGCGATCCGATGTCGAGTCCGACGATCTTCGAAGGTTTGAACAACGACCGCATTACTCGAGCCTCCAGAATAACGGAATAACGACTTGACCGTTACGTTGCGTGATCACCGTGAGCCGCGCGTACGCGTTACCCACGGCCGCCTCTATCACCTGTGAGAAGAAATGGCTGGACACGGTTATTCTGCTCAATATGCGGGCAAACAGTTTCGCGTCAACGCCGCTTACCTCCTTCAGATCGTTATTGTTCTCGAAAGAGGCCGATTTCCGGTGACTTATGATCGCGTCCGCCAGGTCTTCCGTTATTTCATCGTCCAGCGACTGCAGCACAATTCTGCTCGCCGTGTTGATATTTATTCTGTTGTCGGAGTGAATCGTCACAAAAGGAAGGAGCCCCTTCGTGGATTCATCGCCCCATATCACCGCCGGAGTGTAACCCTTTATCAGGATTAATTCACGCAAACTGTCAATGGGGGCGTTCTTGCAGACCTGTTCCCTGGATCGATAGTAATTGTCTTCGGCGCCTCCGGCGGTCACGGTATTGTCAGGATCGATCCAATCCACCAGGCTCGCCGCAAGACTCGGATCAAGACCGAGAATGTCCAGGAGCCTTTCAAACTGCTCATACGCCCGCGTGTTCACACGGCCTCTATCGGTAACCAGCGAGTTGAGATTAAACCTGCTGTTCTCGTCGACAATATTGACGTTAAGTCCTTCCCCTTCCGCGAGAAACGTTTGCGCCATCGCCAGCAGGTCGGTTCTTGCCCACAAATCTCCCGGACCGTCATAACTGTTTTGGTCGTCGACCAGGAGCGCCTTGGCGAATTGGTAACCCGAACGGGCCAAGGTCCTGGCTCTCATAGTATCCCGGTCCAGACCGGCCAGCGTGAGATCCACTCGTGAAGCGTAGCTGAAATCCACCGTCATCGCCGCCAGCAATGATATGATGAGCAGCACCACTATCAGAGCCATCCCGCGTTCGCGTCCGGCGGCGGCTCTTATTTTTTGCGCTAACCGCTTCATGACTTCATACCAACAAGCCATCCCGATGAAAAATCATGCTCCTGCCCGTATTCGTCCTCAATGGTAAAGGACACGACAATACGTTGGGGCAATGCGTTCTTGTGGTCGCCTGTGGTGGAATCCCATGCGCTCAGGGGTTCGTCCCCGGTATCAAAAAAAAGCACCTCAAAACGGGAGAAGCGCGATCCGATCTGTATCGCCGGGGCCGCCACGCCATTCAGAAACAAAGCGGTGTCGGACCGGTACAACGAATAACGCTTGTTATCGGAATTCTCATCCTCCGGCCGAAGCTCATACGATATGCGGCACAAATCGAGCCCCTGCTCATCACTCCGCAACGCCATATGAGCGGTGGAGGTAAAACTGAACCGGTTCCAGGTAAGTCCGTCCGAAGACGGTACATATTCAAATGAGAAAAGCTGTTCCGTCTCTGTCTCATTCTTTTTTAAATACGCGTTGCTCAGATCCATGGACATCCGGTCCATGGTAATTCTGGCGATGTGATATACCCGTGAAGTGGTTTCGGCGCTCGCTATCCGTCCGGACAGCGCCGAGAAAGAACTGTAGGCGATGGTAAGCACAATGGCCAGAATAGCGATGGCAATAAGGATTTCAAACAGTGTAAAACCGCATCGCCTGTCGCCCCTAATTCCCCGGCGTGGGACCTCGCCCGCCTCGTTCAAACCTGTCTTCCTCACTTCAGGATGCGCTTTTATATTGGCGAAGTTCATATTTATTTTCGCGGCTACCGACTTTCCAAAAGACTGTTACGGTAACTCTCTTGGCCCTCCCCATGGCCATTGAAGGAGTCTCGACCTCCGCTTTCCAACGGAGTCCCGGAAATTTCTCGCCGAAGTCACCTTCCATGGGTCCTGAGAGGTCACGTTCTATTTCCGATAGTTTCTGGCCGGCCAGAAAACTGACCGTGGTGATGGTATTCGCTTCGTCCAAAAGCGTAAGACTCTGTCCACCGTTTCTTAGGATCGCCACCATGGCCACGGCTAAAATAGCCAGGGCGATCATTACTTCCAGAAGGGTAAAACCCCTGTTTTCACGTGCTCGCCTGGCGTACATAGGAAGGCTCGATTTCGACAAAGCCGGTTATAGGATTCACGATAAGCGTCATTTGCCGTTCCTTTGAATCCTGCAGGTGTATGGTGGCCGTTTCAACCAAACCGTTTCGCCAAAAATGGATAATTCCCTCCCCATCGCTTATCAGACCCTGTCCGAGCGTCTCCACATCCCGAAACTTAACGGATTCGGGAAGACTCCGCTTCTCCAGAACTTCCTCTTTTTCGAAACGTGACTCGGTGGGAGGAATTTCCCGGCTGACCCAATACTTTGCCTTGCCCAAGTCAAGGTGAATAACGAAACCGCGCCCTTCTCCCGCCGCCAATCCGCGCGTGTGTAAAATAACGGTGGAGAGGTTCCTGGCCGCGCGCTCAAGCTCGTTCCCGGACATCAGCGCCTGGAAACGGGGCACCGTCAACATGGAGACCAACCCCAATAATACGAGCACAATTACAAGCTCTAAAAATGTATAGCCCTTATTTCCGTTCATCCCAGTTTGTGATATCCATGTTTTCCGCCTCACCGCCATCTTCACCGTCAGGCCCCATGGACCAGAGGTCAAAATCCGGATTGTGCGTTCCGGGGCTCAAGTATTTATACTCGTTCCCCCAGGGGTCGGACGGTACCTTTCCCTTTTCAATATACCCGCCATCCTGCCAGTTTTTGGCGGTCCGCCCGGTTTCCGGACGCTTAACCAGCGCCTCCAGTCCTTGTTCGGTGGTGGGGAAAAAGCCGTTATGGACTTTGAACATCTTCAGGGCGCCGGAAATGGCTTCAATATCCTGCTGCGCCCTCACAATTTTGGCTTTTTCCGGCGCGTCCAGATATCTATAGGTGACATACCCCGCTAAAGTGCCCAGAATGACCAGCACCACCAGCAGTTCCAAAAGCGTAAAACCCGCTGAACCGTTTCGTCCCGCAATGGTTTTCATACCAGATAAGGCCCCCTTGTATTGCAATTGTTCAGATTATTTGTACGTTGTTTCAATGGATGGCCTGGGACATGTCCAAAATCGGCAACAGCACCGCGAGAACAATAAATCCCACCGCCACCCCCATAATGAGAATCATGATCGGTTCCAGGAGCGACGTCATGGCGTTGACCGAGTTGGCCACTTCCCGTTCATAGGTATCGGCTATCCTCAGCATCATCTCTTCCAGTTTTCCGCTTTTTTCACCGGACTGAGCCATATGCGCCGCCATGGGCGGGAAAACGCCCGCTTTCCGCAGAGGTCCCGCCAATGTCTTGCCGGCCTCAACCTCGTCACGAATATTTTCGATGGCGCGTTCGAACACCGCGTTATTGGCCACGGCGCGGCAAATATCAAGGGAAGGCAACAAGGTCACCCCGCTCTGCAGCAGCGTGCCCAACGTCCTGGTAAAACGGGCCACGACCAGCTTGACTTCAAGAGAGCCGAAAATCGGCAGGCGAAGCAGCAAGCGGTCCTTGACTTCCCTACCCTTCTTTGTCCGCACAAATCGAACTCCCAAGTAAGCAAGACCGATGCCGATCAGCAGAATCAACCACCAGATCTTTTGCATCACTCCCGCCACCGCCATGAGCGCGATCGTCGGCGCGGGCAGACTCTGCCCCGCTTCCTCAAAAATTCCCGTGACGCGCGGGACCACGAAAGTCATGAGAAACATGAGCACGCCGAACCCAATGATCAGCATAAAAATCGGGTAGGTCAGCGCGCTGCGCACGCGCTGGATCAATTCCAGACGTTTCTCGAGCAGTTCCGCCAGCCGTTCCAGGACGACTTCCAATCCGCCCGTTCCCTCGCCCGCGCGTATCATGTTGATCTGGAGCTCGTTGAAAACACCTGAATGTTCGCTCATCGCCGCGGACAGGGGTTTTCCTTCCAATACCACTTCACGCATCCGGGAAAAGGTTTTCTTGAGCTGCGGGTGATCGGTTTGCTCCATAAGGGCGGTGAGCGACTCGACCAGAGACAACCCTGATCCAAGGAGCGTTGAGAACTGGCGCATGGAAACCGCGATGTCCTGCGCGCGGGCGCGTTTGAAACGCAAACGGGAAATGGAACGCTGTTTTTCGGCGGTCCGAGTTACCGTTGTGGGATGCAGACCCTGGGACCGCAGTTTGCCGCGGGCGGCGGCCGAATTATCCGCGTCGATTATGCCCTTGAGCTCTTTGCCCTTTTCATTGAGGGCCCTATATTCGAAAATCGGCGCCACGATTAGCCCTGTGTGACCCGAAGCACTTCTTCCAGTGTGGTGCGCCCCGCCAAGGCTTTTTGAATCCCGTCGTCCCGCAGGGTCATCAATCCTTTTTCCCGCGCCATGCGGCCGATAGTCACGGAGTCGGCGCCGGACAGGATTTCCCGCCGGAGATCGTCATCGATGGTGAGTATCTCCAGGATACCTGTCCGCCCCCTATACCCGGTGTTAAAGCATTGATCGCAACCGCGCCCTTTTAAGAGCCGCCCGCCATCGGTGGAATCGGGGTCAAGCCCTATCTGGTTCAATAGTTCGCGCGGCGGCCGGTATTGTTCCGCGCAATGGGGGCACACGCTTCTCGCCAGCCGCTGCGCAAGCACCGCGATGACCGAGGAGGTAATCAGGAAGGGCTCCACTCCCATGTCGACCAGACGGGTTACCGCTCCCACGGCGTCGTTGGTGTGCAGCGTGCTGAAAACCAAATGGCCGGTGAGGGACGCCTGAATGGCGATTTGCACGGTGTCAAGGTCGCGGATTTCACCGACCATGATCACGTCGGGATCGTGACGCAAAATCGACCGGAGTCCGGCGGCGAAGGTGAGACCGATTTTGGGGGCCACCTGGATCTGTCCAACCCCCTTCAGTTGATATTCGATGGGGTCCTCCACGGTGATGATGTTCTTATCCGCGGAGTTGATGGAGCTCAAAGCGGCGTACAGGGTTGTTGTCTTGCCGCTCCCCGTCGGTCCGGTAACCAGAATGATGCCGTGCGGATTCTGAATGAGGCGTTCAATTACCTCCTGACGCTGGCGGTTGAATCCCAGTTCTTCGAGCGTCAGATATCCGCCTTTTTTGTCCAGTAACCTCAGGACGATCCGTTCTCCGTGAAAGGTCGGAATAATGGATACACGAATATCTATTTCCCGGCCGCCGATCTTTATCTGCACCCTGCCGTCCTGAGGCAGCCTTTTTTCGGCGATGTTCAGGCTGGACATTACTTTCACGCGCGAGATGATGGCCGAGTGAGTTCGTTTGGGCGGCGAAAGATAATCGTACAGGATTCCGTCAATACGATAACGGACCCTTATCTCATCCTGATACGGCTCGATATGAATGTCGCTGGCCCTGTTTTTAATGGCTTGCGCGATGATATAGTTGACCAGCCGTATGATCGGCGCTTCGCTCGTGGAATCCATGAGGTCCTCGACCTCATTCCAATCATCAAGCAGACGATCCTCGTCGGTGGCTTCACCCAGATCCTGTATGAACCGGTCGCTTGAATGGTGGGCCTGATCGAAGAGCTGATTGAGCACCCGAATTATTTCTCGCTGAGGGCTCAGGATCGTTTTTGTTTTGCGAGCGCCAAGCAGACGCCTGATATCGTCAACTTCATCTCTTTTCAGGGGGTCGGCCGTGGCCACGGTGAGCAGGCCATCCTCCAGCGAGAGGGGGGCGATCAGATTTTTCTTGAGATAATTGATAGGCGTTTTTGAAGCGTCTATGGTTCCCAGCCTGGGGTCGAGTGATTTCTGGTATACGTATCCCAACCGCTCCGCCATGACATGGAGCGATTCATCCTCGCGCGCGGCGGGATTATCCGCAAGAGTTTCTACGAATTCCTCTTTCTCACTCAATTGGTCTGTTTTATTCCCCGCTGTTTCCATGACGTTTTGTGTAGCGTTAGACCGGTTTCGATACGGCGCATCTTGGCTGTGGCGCCGAAAGCCCGACTTTCAAGTTTATCTTATTTTTTGTCTTCTGTTTTGTCTTCCTTTGTGTCCTGCGGTTTCGGAGCGTCATCGCTCAAGGGCGGTTTATCAATGGTGCTCTGCTGACGTTGGATTTTTTCCATTTCAGACTTCTTTTGCAAATACAATTCCCGGGCCTCGGCGGTGTTCTCCACGATGTGCGGTGTAAGAAACACCAGCAAATTGGTCTTACTGGAGCTGTCCGATTGCGTTCTGAACATCGCGCCCAATACCGGCAACGATCCCAGACAGGGAACCGATACCTCCGTCCCGGCTCGGACATCCTGCACCAACCCTCCGATTACAACCGTTTCGCCGTCCTTTACAATGACCGTCGTTTTGGCCGAGCGAACGTTGGTCGTGGGCGCGAGCAACACCTCCCCGGAACTCGACTGCGTTTGCGCCTGTATAACATTCTTGACCTCTTCCTCGATATTCAGGCGCACGAAACGATCTTTGTTTATTTGCGGGGTGACTTTCAGAACCACGCCTACATCCTTGTATTCAAAAGACTGTATGACGCGGGAAGTGGTTTGATCCCCCTGCGCGGATTGCGTGAGAAAAGGAATATTCTGCGCCACTTTTACCTCCGCTTCCACGTTGTCGGTCGTAAGAAGCTGAGGGGTGGACAGGATATTGAAATCGGTATCGTTCGACACGGCGTTGATAAGCGCTGAAATGGTGGGAAACGTCACTTCTCCGAACGTGATATTCTCTCCCAGCACACCCAGCAGAAAACCGGCGGGAAGCGCTATGGTCGCGTCCTGGGTTTCCGTGGACGCGATCAGCGAGCTCAAGGCTCCGAGACTGCCGGCGTTTGCGCCTCCAAACGCCACTGAACTCCCGCCGCTAAAGTCTTTGCCTACATTCCACTCTACACCGAGTTTAAGGGCTTTCTCGGTCGATACTTCGACGATCAGCCCTTCGACGTACACCATGGCGCGGGACACATCCAGCTGATCTATCACCTTTGCCATCGCGGCGTATTCCTCGGGCGTCGCCCGTATCACCAGCGAGTTGGTGGCCTTGTCCGGTACGATAAGAACCGATTCGGAGATGGCGGGCTTTGTTACCGTGGTTTTGTCTTTTTCATCGGCCTGCTTGATTTCACCCAATACTTTCGCCACGTCCTCCGCCACCGCGTTTTTTAGATAATACACGTGGATAAAATCCCTACCGGTCGGCGTCGGCTGATCGAGCTGTTCAATCAACCGCTTGATTTTCTGGGTGTCGTCCAGGGTCGCCAGGATGATCAGCGTGTTGGTCCGTTCCTGGGGGATGATTTTTAATTGCGTCGAAACCTGTTGGGATTGGGGGGTTCGCGCGTTTCGCACGGTTCGCGCCGCCACGGTGGCGTCCGATTCCATGAGCTGTGTAAGTTGTTCGGCAAGGCTTTTCGCGTCGGCGTTGATCAGTTTGACGACCGTGATTTTTTTCGCGAACCCGGGCACATCGACTTCTTTAATGATGCTCATCAGCCGGTTTATATTGGATTCTATATCAGTAATAACCAGCGTGTTCGTGGATGGATGCGATACGATCACACTGCTTTTTGAAATGAGCGGTCCAAGCATGCTTTCCAGTTCCGACGCTTCCGCGTAACGAAGCGGGATGATGCGCGTGACCATAACGTCGCTGGGTTTTTGCGGCACGCCCCGGCGCTCATCGATAATTTCCACGCCTCTGTCCTTGGCTTTTTGCAGCGGAACAATCTTGACTATGGACCCGCCCTCAATGGTCGTGAATCCGTAAACCTCAAGCACCGATTGAAACACCCGGTAGGCTTCTTCCTCCGAGAGCCCGGCGGGAGATATGACATTCACCGTGCCCTTTACCATGGGATCGACCACGAAGTTTTTTCCGGTGAGATCGCTGATGAATTTTATGAAAACCTGAATGTCCACATTGTTAAAATCCATGCTTTCGATGGATTTGCCATTGGCCGGTTTATTGTTTTCGGCCGCCCAAGCTGGCGCAAACCCACAGCACACCAGAGCTGAAATACCAATTACGATCCAGGAAAGCGCTTTCCGGTTCGGCATTAACCCAATTCTCCTCAAAAAAACAACGGCTTTAGGCTTATCAATTATCTGACTCACCGCAATCATTTAAGCTCGTAGGTCATGACTTCAGTGTCTGTGCCTCTTTGAATTTCCAGCGTAATTTGTGATTCGTCCATCAATTGCTGATAGGCCTCGAACGCCTGTTCCGGTTCGCTTATCGGGAGGCCGTTCACGCTTTTCACGATATCGCCGTTTCGTAAACCTATCTGGTCGATGACGCTTCCACTCTTGATATCGGTTACAAGATAGCCGATAGGTTTGCCCTGGACAAAATGCGGCCGGACACGCAACTGGGTCATGAACTGATTTATATTGGTCACCATGTTGTTGACTTCGTTTCTATCCAACACATAGTGGCCCGCGCCTTTCTGCTCTACAAAGCTCGACGCGCTTTCGTTCGTCTGGGAAGGAGATTCCGGGGGCGCTCCCTTTCTTTTGTCGCGAACAAGAAAAAGCGTTTCAAGCCCCTGTCCTCGACTCAGAATGACCCGATTGGGAGAGATCTCTTTTATGGTCGCGTCATATATGGCGTCGCCTGTCCGATACAATTTCTGGGTTCGTGTCGCGGAATCATAAATCACCGCAATGGAAAATTGGGACGGCTCCAGCACCGCGGTGCCGGTCAGAAGAATATTGAGTGAAGTCGGCGGCGGGAGCTCACCATTTTCAAGGCGCTTTAACGCGGATTCCGCCGTTTGCGTTTCAGTTGTTTTGATCGGCTGATTTTCCGGTATGCGCATGCTGGGATCGAACATGTTGTTGCGAATGATAATATCGAACGAACTCAATGGAGGGAAAGCGGCCGAGGTGTTCATTTTTCCAGTTTCCGACAGTCCTTCCATGGTGGATTTGGTTCTCAGCATGCGCCCCGCGGAGGTCATCAGCAGATCCGCGAGAGCCCAAACGAGGATCGTCACCAGGATGAGATTAATAAACCAAAAATATCGTTTTAATATCATTTAGAAGGTCGAGACCGGTTTGTCGGAAGTTTTGTTTGCGGCGCCGACTTGCGATACCTTGATTTCAGAGGACAAATATGCTCTTAAACCGCTTGATCCATTGCTGCGTATTTAAAACGGCGCCAAGCGAAAAGTCAACCTTTATCGAAGCTTGCAAGCCCTTAGAGACGATTGCGGGAAAAGCGACGATCATTTGACTTTGACACAGTGAATTAGGTAATGAGCCCTGGAAGGCTCGAAACAATGATTTACGAAAATATTAAATTTGACGATATATTTTCCCGCCTTGAAAACGGCTCCGGAGCGGTTTCGGTGGTGGGATTGAATCAGGCCGCGCGGGCGTATTTCACGGCCCGGGCGTATCAGGCCCTGGGGCGAAGTATATTGGTTGTCGCGCCCACCTCGGCCGTGGCGGAAAAATTCAGTTCGGACCTCCGTTACTTTCTTGAGTCGGATCAGCCGACCAGCGGCTGGAAGCAACGGGTATTTCTGCTGCCCGATTACGAAGTCTTACCGTTCCAGGGCGTATCGCCTCCGGTTGAAGTGAGCGCCCGGCGCATAGCGACAATGTACGCCCTGCAGGAAAACGACGGCCCGGTCATCACGGTCACCAGTCCCCTGGCTGTTATGCAGCGTGTCATACCACGGTCGGAAATGAACGATCACGCTGAATTGATCATGGTTCAGGAAGAAACCGACCGGGAAACCTTTATAAAACATCTGGTCGAGGGGGGGTACTTCAGGACTTCCCTGGTCGAACAGAAAGGCGACTTCTCCGTTCGCGGCGATTTGCTGGATCTCTATCCGCCTCATTATGAATATCCGGTGCGCATAGAGTTTTTCGGCGATTTTGTGGAGTCTATCCGGCTTTTTGAAGTGAGCACACAGCGGTCGTTCGCCGACCTCACCGAACTCATAGCGCTGCCGGTAAGCGAGCTGATCCGATCCGAGTCCCATGTGCAACTGGCCATAAAGAACATTCAAAAGAACGCCGACACTCTGAGTCAAGTCAGACAGATGACGGCCGCCCTTCATACCGGAAGCATATTTCCGGGCGCTGAATCCTTTCTATCGTTTTTCTATGAAAAGCCGGAATCCATCCTGGACTATCTGCCGGAAGACACGCTCATCGCCATGGTGGAGCCGTCCACGCTGGAAACCAGGGCTCTGGTCGATCAGGAGCAGATTCGCCCGCTGGTTTCCCCGTTGGGCGACCTGGGTCCCTATCGTGAGTGGAAAAGCCAGACCAAAGACCTGAGCCGGTTCCGGCGTCTGAATTTCAATACCATTCATGTTGAGGGTGAGGCAGCCGGGGGCGATGTTTACCGGGTTCCGTGTGAGGGCAATGAAGATATAAAGCTGTTGCAGAGCGAGGCTCACGAGGCCTGGGACAAGACCCGGAAAATAGTCCATACCCTCAAGGAATGGATGAACATTCGCGCGGCGGTCAACTGGGTCAGTCACGGCGCCCGCCGGTCGCGTCAGCTGCATGAGACGTTTTCCGAGTATGGCTTTCGAATAAAGATCGAAAATCCTCCGCTCCTGAGAGCGCAGAACGATTACGGAGTTATCCGGATCGTGCCGGGAACCTTGTCCCAAGGATTCAGATTGTGGACCGAAAACGTGGTTGTCCTGACCGACGACGAACTCTTCGGCCCCAAAAAGAGAATCAGGAAGTCTTCCCGCTCACGACTGGACGCGTATGTTTCTTCCTTTGAAGATCTCAAGGAAGGAGATTACATAGTCCATGTCGAGCACGGTATAGGTAAGTATCAGGGATTATTCCAGCTTACCGTGGATGACGTGCCGAACGATTTTCTTTTGATCCAATACAAGGACGCCGACAAGCTCTATATCCCGGTCCATAACCTCAAAGTCATTCAGAAGTACGTGGGACTTGACGGTCAGGCGGTCCGTCTGGACAAACTCGGCGGCAAGTCCTGGTCCACGGTCAAGAGTAAGGTAAGAAAGAGCGTTGAAAAGCTGGCGCTCGAGCTGCTGCAAACCTTTGCCCAGCGAAGCGCCAGCAAGGGCCACGCCTTTTCCACCAACAACGGAGAGATGCGGGAGTTCGAGGAGGGATTCCCCTATGAGGAAACCCCGGACCAGCTTCGTGCTATCGAGGACGTCATAGCCGACATGGAGGCGGAAAACCCCATGGATCGGCTTATCTGCGGCGATGTCGGCTACGGAAAAACCGAAGTGGCCATGCGCGCGGCGTTTAAATGCGTGCTTGAAGGCAAACAGGTATGTTTTCTTGTTCCCACTACGGTGCTCGCGGCCCAGCACTATGAAACCTTTGCCCAGCGTTTCAAGGATCACGCCGTGCAGGTGAGAAGTCTCAGCCGGTTTCTCAACCCCAAAGAACAGAAAGTGGTGCTGGAAGAACTGACTACAGGCAGTGTCGACATAGTTATAGGCACGCACCGGCTGCTTTCAAAAGACGTGGCGTTCAAGGATTTGGGATTGTTGATCGTGGACGAGGAGCACCGGTTCGGCGTGGCTCACAAAGAACGGATCAAGAAACTCAAGGCGCTGGTCGATGTGTTGACTCTCACCGCCACCCCCATCCCGCGAACCCTCCACATGGCGCTCCTGGGCATTCGCGAT
>ENA-OSEO01001565-OSEO01001565.1-sediment-metagenome-genome-assembly--contig:-NODE-1565-length-39976-cov-15.153112_pt1 | contig 39976 bp, 36 predicted proteins | sample MGYA00237883_ERZ534232 | MGnify/ENA metagenome assembly ERZ534232 | reverse complement strand
AAGTACTCATACCTGGCACGTTATCAGGAAATCGAGGAGAACGAGTTCAACCTCAACATCCCGCGCTATGTGGACACATTCGAGGAGGAAGAGGAGATCGATATCGTCGATGTTCAGAAGGAGATCAATGAGATCGAGGCTGAACTGGCCAAGACCCGTACGAAGATGAAGGCGTATCTGAAGGAACTGGGGTTTTGAGACTAGAGGAGGCGAATTCTTGCGACGGCGTCGCAAGAATTACCAGAGAATACAGCTGAAAAAAAGCTGGAAAAAATTCGCTGATTCGACATGCTGCTCAGCGGAGGTCTTGGGAGGTTCTACTGCCACTGGTGCAGAGGACCATTAAATGACTGCTGTTCAAATCACTCGGGCACAGGCATGAGGAAAAGGAAGATTGAGCGCGTGAGCACGCAAAGCGATCAAAGGAAGGGATACAAGAAAACAGAGGTTGGCTGGATCCCAAACGATTGGGAAATCGAATCCCTCAATCAACTGGTCGTCCGTGAGGCTCCGATTTGCTACGGAATTTTAAAGCCAGGGCCTCATGTAGAAAGCGGGGTGCCTGTAATAAAGGTCACCGACTATATCAACGGGAGAATCAATGGAGGAAGTCTGAGAAGAACTGCGGCAAGGATCGACGCTGCCTACAAGAGATCGAAAGTCTTAGATGGAGATCTTCTGTTGGCGATTAGAGGGAGTGTTGGGGCTTTAGTTGTAGTACCCGACCAATTGAAGGGTGCCAATATTACACAAGATACCGCGCGCCTCCGCATTAGGGATAGAAGCACGAGAGAATACTTGTTCCATGCCCTCAGAGGAAGGTTGCTCGAAAGGCAGATAAAGCTAAATACCATAGGTCAAGCGGTAAAGGGCATAAATATAGCGGAGGTAAGACGACTTCTCGTTCCTATCCCTCCTCCCCCCCAACAGAAGAAAATGGCCGAGATTCTTACCACCTGGAATGTCGCCATCGAACAGACGCGCAAACTCGTCGAAGCCAAGAAGCGCCACAAGAAAGCCCTCTTGCAGCAGCTGCTGTCTGGCAAGCTCAAGCCGCTTGAGTTGAATCATGAAACGTGGCGAGCACGAAAGCTCGGGGAACTTGTCGTGCCTGTTTCGCGTCCAGTCCCGAAGCCTGAGAATCCCTATCTTTCGATTGGGCTCCGTAGCCATGGCAAGGGAACTTTTCAAAGGTTTGTAGAGGAACCCGACAAGGTGATGATGGACACGCTGTTCCGAATTGAACCGGAAGACCTGGTAGTGAACATCACCTTTGCTTGGGAGGGAGCCATCGCTTTTGCTACCCAAAAGGACTCAGGTGGGTTGGTCTCCCACAGATTCCCCACATATCGTCTCAAGGAGAGCGAAGCAGATAGGAGCTTTTTCAGCAACCTGATTCAAATGAAGAGGTTCGTGTGGGATTTAGGACTGATTTCTCCTGGAGGGGCTGGTAGGAACCGCGTGCTGGATCAAAAGGATTTCTGAACTTGAAGGTTCGTGTTCCATCACTGGCGGTCCAAAAGCGGTTAGGGATGTTGCTGCAGGCTGCGGACGACGAACTTGGAATCTGCGAAGAATACCTCGTTGCCTTGGAAAAACAGAAACGCGGTCTGATGCAGAAGCTGCTTACCGGTGAGGTTCGGGTGAAAGTTTGAAGCTCCCCATCAACATCAACGACCTGTTGACCGCCCGCACCGGCCTGATGTTCTTTAACGAAGACCCATCCCGATTTTTCCCGCAGACGCAGATCGATGTGGTTCATTTTCCCGAGGGTCCGGGCGCGGATACGTTTACCGAAAAAACCTTCAAAGGCCCTCTCCATGTCATGCTGCAGGATGCCCTTTCTCATATCCGTTCAATGGTCATCGAGGAAAAGATCACGAAGTATCCCGATCGGGCCGAGGCGGATCGGTTTTTCAACTATCCCTTTCAAGCCATAGAAGAGGCCCTCTGCAATGCAGTGTATCACCGGTCCTATGAAATACGCGAACCTGTTGAGGTGAGGGTTCTGCCGGATTCCCTGACCGTCGGCAGTTTTCCCGGACCGGACCGCTCCATTCGTGATCAGGATATCAGGGAATTCCGCTTTCTCTCCCGCCGCTATCGCAACCGACGGGTGGGAGAATTTCTAAAGGAACTCGAAATGACCGAAGGCAGGGGAACCGGCATCCCGAAGATATTGCGTGAAATCCAAAAGAACGGATCTCCTGAACCCATATTCCGAACGGATGATGACCGGATTTTTTTCCTGGTCGAATTTCCTATTCATCCTGCTTTTGCGCCAGCCTTGAAGACCACCCCTGAAGTCACCATGGAAGTCACCATGGAAGTCACCATGGAAGTCAAACGACTTCTGAATATCATGGCAGGCGAGCACTCCCGAAGGGAACTCCAGAAGATGCTCGGGCTGAAAAATGCCGACCATTTCCGTAAAGCCTATCTCTTGTCGGCGATAGAAGCCGGAGTTGTGGACATGACCCGGCCGGACAAACCGAAAAGCAGATTACAGAAATACCGGCTTACCGAAAAAGGCCGGGAATTGCAGAAGCATCTGGAGAGAGGAAAGGGATAAGAGAGCGGCACCTATGGAAGAGCAAGCCCCATTTGGAAAGTCTGGTTATGAGCTTCCGAGTTACCTGGAGAAGGTCCAGTCCCAGCTGCCGGCGCTTCAACTCCTGATGCAGCTTGGGTGGAATTACCTGACGCCTGAGGAAGCGGTCAATCTTCGGAGTGGACGTCTGGGTTCCACCATCCTTGAGCCTGTCCTGGTGGAGCACATAAGGGACCACTGTCGCTTCGAGTTCAAGGGCGACACCCGGCATTTCACGGAAAACGCCATCCAGAATGGAGTCCAAGCCCTCAAGGGATTCAGGGCAACCGGCGCGACGCATCAGAACGAGAAGGCCTATGATCTGCTATGCCTTGGAACCAGCGTGCCGCAGACCATCGAGGCGGACACGAAGAGCTTCACCATCGATTACATCGATTGGAAGAACCCTAAGAACAACTCCTATCACTGCATCGCTGAATACAAGGTTGAGCGTGTCGGGTATCAGAAGCACTTTGTTCCTGACATTGTGCTGTTCGTAAACGGAATTCCGCTGGTCGTAATCGAGTGTAAACGCTCCGCCTACATCCAGACCAGGAAGGAGCCCCTTGACCTGGCCATTGAGCAGCTTTCAGACTATCAGGCAAAGGACGGCATTCCCCAACTGTTCCTTTACACCCAGATTCTGCTCGCTCTGGCACGGGACAAGGCACAATACGGCACGAACGGGACGCCGCGGCCGTTCTGGACCGTGTGGCGAGAAGAGACGCCGGTAAATGCTGTCCAGGAGTTGTTAAGGAGGCCGCTCGACCAGAGAGATCTGGAGCGCTTGTTATCCGGCCCGTTCAAGGATGTTCGAAAGGCCTATCTGACCATCCTTGAGCAGGGCAGAAAGCTGTATGAGCAGGATCGTTTGCTCTATTCCTTGTGTCGTCCGGAGCGCCTGCTGGAACTGGTATACAAGTTCATCCTGTTCGACAGCGGCATCAAGAAGATCGCACGCTATCAGCAGTACCTCACGGTCCACGACATCATGAATCGCGCACTCAGCACCCGTCCTGGCGAACCACGAAAAGGAGGGGTTGTCTGGCACACACAGGGCAGCGGCAAGTCGCTCACCATGGTCATGCTCGCAAAATCCCTGGCCCTCCATCCGCGGATCCCCAATCCCAAGATCGTGCTGGTGACGGATCGCATAGATCTGGACGAGCAGATCTGGGGGACTTTTCGGGCGTGCGGCCTGGAGCCGGAAAGGGCAAGCACCGGGAAACACCTTGCCGGGCTGCTTCTCGACCATAGGACCCATGTCGTAACCACACTCATCCAAAAGTTCGCGACAGCTGCCTCCACCCGGATGCTGAGCCGTATCGATCCCAATACCTTTGTTCTCGTGGACGAAGGCCACCGGGGCCAGTATGAAGAGCAGCATGCCCGCATGCGCCTAGTGCTGAAAAACGCATGTTTCATAGCCTTCACCGGAACGCCGCTTGCCAGATCGCTAAAGAAAAACACCTTCACGAAATTTGGCGATCTCTTCCGGCCTGCCTACACCATATCAAGAGCGGTGGAGGACAAGGCGGTCGTTCCTCTCCTCTATGAGGCCAGGCATGTGCCACAGGAGGTTGACAAGGGAGCCATAGATGGATGGTTCGAGAAGATCACCCTGGGTCTCACCAAAGATCAGAAGGCGGACCTCAAGAGGAAGTTTTCCACCGAGCGCCAGCTCAACAAGGCCGTCCACAAGGTTCGCATGATCGCCTGGGATGTGAGCCTTCATTACACTACGGCTTATCAGGAGACAGGTCTGAAAGGCCAGCTTGTCACGCCCGATAAGGAGACCGCCCTGAGGTACAAGGCTTTCCTGGATGAATTCGGCATGGTCTCCACCGAAGTGCTCATCTCTGCCCCGACCGAGCCCGAGGGTGAGGGAAACGGGTCCGGTCCGTCCGAAAAACAAAAGGGGTTCTGGAAGGAGATGATGGATCGATTTGGGTCGGAAAAGAACTACAACAAGCAGATCATCAATTCCTTCAAGCACGGTGAAACCCCGGAGATCATCATCGTAGTGGACAAGCTGCTTACGGGGTTCGACGCGCCTTGTAACACGGTCCTCTATCTCGCCAGGAAGCTTAAAGAGCACACCCTCCTGCAGGCCATTGCACGGGTGAATCGTCTCCACGAAGCCAAGGAATACGGCTTGATCCTGGATTACAGCGGGGTCATCGAAGAACTGGATCAAGCGATGGATTTCTATGCCCAACTGGCCTCCTACGATCGGGCGGATCTGGATGCGACGGTTGCTTTTGTTTCCGATCGAGCAGGCCGGTTGCCGCAACTCCACTCTGATCTGTGGGAGCTGTTTGAGGCGGTGAAGGGCGCCAAAGATCCGGAAGGCTATGAGCTTCATCTTTGGAATAGTGAGCTGAGACATAAGTTCTATGAGCGGTTCAGTCTCTTTGCGCGAACGCTGTCCCTTGCCTTGTCCTCCACCAATTTCCTGGAGACCACCTCGCCGAAGACCATCAACCGGTACAAAGCGGACCTCAAGTTTTTTCAGAATCTGAGGGCGGCTGTTACAAAGCGCTATCAAGAGTCCATTGATTTCTCAACCTATGAGCCCAAGATTAAGAAGCTGATTGATGCCCATGTCGGCGCGGGCGAGGTTGAGCAGCTCACTCCCCCGATCAACCTCCTGGATGCTGCAGCGCGCAAGCAGGCTGTAGAGGAAAATGGCAAGAGCGAAGGCGCAAAGGCGGATATGATCGCCTCTGCAACCGGCCGCGTTATCGAGCAGGAAATGCCAAAAGACCCTGCCTTTTACAAGAAATTCTCCAAGCTCCTTCAGGAGGTGATCGAGGCCTACCACACAGGCAGGCTTGAGGCCATTGAAGCATTGAACAGAGTCAAGGACATCTCCACGAAGGTAGTCACCCATACCGACGACGATGTGCCTTACGAACTCATTGGAAACGACATGGCGCGCCGTTATTTCGGTTGTGTACGTGAACCGCTGACGGAATACAAGCTACGGGATGATAAACCAGGGTCTGAAATCGCGTTGCGGATTGCAGACCGAATCGCACGGCACAAGATCCGAGACTGGCAAACCAACCTGGATGCCATTAACAAAATGCGGGGCGAAATCGACGACATTCTCTTCGAGGTGGCAGAGGAACAGGGGCTCAGGTTTTCCCTGGAGGAACAGGATGCCATTATCGACCGGTGCATAGAGGTGGCCATCGCCAATGAAAGCTGAGAGCCAGGGGCACCTGATTCAGTTCGGCCGGCGAAGGATTCCCTACCTCCTGCATCGTTCTCAACGGAAGAGGCTGCGCATCGTTGTGCGCCCCGACATGACGGTGAATGTCTATGCGCCGATGGGAGCTACTAACGATGAGGTTCATTCGGCGCTGAGCAGAAAGAGTCATTTGATAGCCAGGGCAATAGACAAATTCGAGGCGTATCAACCCCTGCCAAGCCCCCGGCGTTTCGTAAGCGGTGAAACTCTTGCCTATTTGGGAAGGCAATACCGGCTGAAGGTTGAGAAGGGTCCGAACCAGCCTGCCAGATTGCTGGGACGATTCTTGTGGGTTTGGACTGAAGACAGAAAGGACGTTCAAGGCATCCAGAGGGCCGTGGCGTCATGGTATCGAAGACGTGCCAATGATACGTTGGGACGATTCATGGAAAAGTGCTCTGCAGTTGCTTCCCGGCATGGTGTCCCGCCCCCCCAGATGGTGATACGCACCATGCGCACACGATGGGGAAGCTGTAGTCCATCCGGGAGAATTACACTGAATGTCAATTTGGTACAGGTTCCAGTTCATTGCATTGAGTACGTTATCATGCACGAGATTTGCCACCTCAAACACCACAATCACTCAAAAGCGTTTTACTCGCTCCTGAGCCGTTGCCTGCCAGATTGGCGGAAGAGAAAGGAAGCTTTGGATCGATTCAGAGTGTCCTGATGTCTTTCAGTTGCGATTTTCTTTTTAGAATTCCTGTAACCGTTGCCATTCCTGCAACGATTAGACTCCCCCAATATGTCTAGATACCGGGTGCTGATCTGCAATTGAAGATTGACATACTACATCGGTACTTCATAACTACGGACCTGCACTTCACTGAATCCCCGGATATCGGACTCGTGTTTGAGCAGTATTTAGTCAGCCTGGACAAATCCAAGATCATTCAACCGTCCCGCTGGCAGGGCCGAATGCGGTGCAATTTACACGGGGCAAACAAGAGGTTGCAAAGACATACGAGGGGGATATATCCTCCTAAAGATTGTCGTCAGGTGCAGGTCCAGCCTGGTGCTTGGCTGATCCGACATCCGGAAGATGATCCAAGGCAGGTCCATGTCGTCGCGTATGATGAGCATCGACCAGGTACTGTGTTGGGACCACCGGGAACCCCTCCGCCCGCCCTACATTCCAAAAGTCATCCTTACCTGAGTTAACCTTCATCCTACCTGGACGTACAGGGCATGACCCTTTGAGCCATAAAATCTAACTGCCAATCCGAATATTCGCAGGATACAGGATATCATGTATTGATACCTGCCTCTCCCCAAGGCTAGAATCTGCACATTTTTTAGTCGTGATCGGTCTTGGGTTCGGGGTAACCTGATCTTGTTCAGTCTCCGTGGCAGTTCGCTGTTGTAGTCCCTTATCTATACGGAGAAGGAAACGATCGGAAAGGCTGCAACTTCGTGGACGACAATGCCATGAGCCTTCGACGAGCAAATATCTGGATAAGATCTCTCAGCCTTTTTAGCGGCAAGGCCGGCACTTGGGCGAGGAGAATCAATGAACTACAAACTGCTCGGTTTTTTTGGGATCATGTCGATTGCGGCAGTGGTTGTTCTTGCCTTCCTGAACTATCCTTTGTTCAAGCAGCATAATCGTTCACTCACTCCAGTCGTGATTGCGACACTCAAGGCTCCCCATTCCGGGTTGGTGCAAATCGCCGATAGCAAGGGTTTTTTCTCCGAGGAAGGACTGGCGGTCACCATCAGGACCACCTTGACCGGCCATGAGTCGATCGATCTGGTACTCAGCGGAGAAGCCGATTTCGGAGGATCCGCCGAAACGCCTATCGCCAAGGGCCTGGCTGAAGGAAAGCGAATCAAGGTCATCACGACCATCTTCCGTTCGTCTGAGAATGTGGGCATCGTCATCCGCAAGGACCGCGGCATCGTCCGTCCGTCTGACCTCAAAGGCAAGCGGATCGGCGTTGTCCCTGGAACCGCCACACACTACATGCTGGAAACCTTCCTGGCCTTTAACAGAATTCCGGTGGATTCGGTCACCATTGTCCCCACCAACCCTAATGAAATCGTCTCCGCCATGGTCTCCGGCCATCTGGATGCCGCAGCGACCTGGAATCCTTTAATGGCGATCATGCGACAACAATTGGGGGAAAACGGACAGACATTCCTCCCTATCGAGTTCTACGCCGAGACATTCAACCTGGTCATTCGCCCGGACTACCTCCATCAGAACCGGGAGACCGTTGAGAAACTCATTCGTTCCCTGCTCAAAGCAGAGTCATATGTGGGCAGTCACCTCAAAGAGGCTATTCGGATTATAGCGGACGTATCCGAACTCGATCCGGATTTCTTAGGTGCTTCCTCTGATGCGAAAACCTTTCGGGCGACCCTCAGGCAATCCGTGCTGCTGGCCACTGAAAATGAGGTCCATTGGTATTTCCGGCGAGGTCTAGTCCCGGAAGCGGTTTTCCCGGATGTACTTGGTACTTTCGAGGTGGAACCACTGAGAGCGGCTAAACCATTGGCCGTCAGCATCGTGCAGGTAAAATAAATCATGAAGATCCGTCGAATCCTCCAACTTTCAATCTTTCTGGGTCTTATCAGCATCCTCATGGTGTCCGGGACGATTATACTCCTGCATATTTTTGAAGTTCAGCGCCATTCTAAAGCTAGAGCTTTGGACAATGTGGTGCGGGAAACCATCATTTTGCGCAGCATACTTCAGGAATTCCATGCGACTCAGAATCAGCGAGCAATGCTGCAGGGACGGGTGCAGTTTGGGAATTTGACGTCCCTTCTGGAGAACCTTCCCGCCTATGACGACGAAACCCGTGCTTTGAAGACCCGGATAATCCAGGAATGCACTGCGGTCAGTTCCCTGTTCAATCACCTTTCATCCGATGACGGAGCCCTCCAAAAGGAGGTTCACGACATGATCGGCGGCCAATTGTCCGTCAAGACCGCCTCCATGGTTTCCGACATCCTTGAACTTGACGATCTGAACGATGAGCATGGATACCGCGAGAGAAGGTGGTGGGTCGCTGTCGTCGCTGGATCGGCCGGTTTTCTTTCACTGGTGATCATCCTATTTCTCCTGGTCCTTCACCGTAGGGTGATCGCCCCCGTCCTGCAGCTGAAAAAGGCAACAGGAGTGGTCGGCGCCGGCAACCTGGATTTTGTTATCCCACCAAAATACGATGATGAAATCGGCGCACTGACCCGCGACTTCAATGGGATGACTGCCGAACTCAGAGCAACCATTTCCAGGCTTGAGCTGACGAATCAGGAACTGCAGGAATTTGCCTTTGTCGCCTCCCACGATCTCCAGGAGCCCCTGCGCAAGATCCAGACCTTCTGTGACCTTGCGAAAAGGAGATGCGGGCCTGTTCTGGACAGTACCAGCCGGGAATACCTCGATCGAGTCTTCAATTCGGCAGACCGCATGCGACAGCTATTACGTGACTTGCTTCAGTTCTCAAGGGTCGCTCTCAAGCCGGAACCATTCAAGAGAGTAGATCTCCACGAAATCGTGCGGGAGGCGGCGAATGTCTTCGAAGCAACAGTCAAGGACACCGGCAGCCGGATCGAAATCGGAAAGATGCCGTCCCTCCAAGCCGATGAGAGTCAAATGCTGCGGCTCTTCCAGAATCTCATCGGCAATTCTCTGAAGTTCCGCAACGAACAGCCCCATCGAATCCTCATTCATGCAGAACAGGAGGTGGAAGACATGTGCGAGATCAGGGTGAAGGACAACGGCATTGGATTTGAGCCGCAGTATGCCGAACTGATTTTCAAGCCCTTCCAGAGATTGCACACCCGCGGCGAATACGACGGGACGGGAATGGGCCTTGCCATCTGCCGTAAAATCGTCGAACGCCACGGGGGAAACATCAAGGCGGAGAGCGAGCCGGGAAAAGGTTCGACATTCATCATCCGTCTGCCTGCAAGACAACTGACCTTGGAGGATGAGTGATGTCGGAGGGTGAAGCAAAAACCGTGTTGATGGCCGACGACGATGCGGAAGACTGCATGCTGGCCACCCTTGCCATTGCGGAGAGCGGAGCAGGGTCGACATTCTGCACCGTTCTGGACGGAATAGAGCTCATGGACTATCTCTCGCAGCATTCCCGCTCGGAAGAGAAACGATTGCCGGATCTTATCCTCCTGGATCTGAACATGCCGCGTAAGGATGGCCGCGAAGTCCTCGTTGAGATCAAATCCGATCCCGCTCTCCGGCATATCCCCATCGTGATCCTGACAACCTCCGAAGAGGAAAAGGATGCAGACTTCACAAAGGAAGCCGGGGCGGAATCCTTTATCACCAAACCGGCAACGTTCGAGGCCTGGGTCCAAATCATGAAATCTCTCGCCGAGAGATGGCTATAAAGTTGTCACGAGTTGAAGCAACTGTTCTGCCAAGGAGAAACACCATGGCCAGGTATGACTATGACATCGGAATTATCGGTGGCGGAGCCGCGGGCCTGACCGTGGCATCGGGCGCGGCCCAACTGGGCGCAAAAACCCTCCTCATCGAGAAGGAGAAGGAACTGGGCGGGGACTGCCTGCACTTCGGATGCGTGCCCAGCAAGACCCTGATCCGCACGGCCAGGGCCTATCACGCCATGAAACACTCCCCGGCCCTGGGACTTCCCGACGTGGAGGTTCCCCCCGTGGATTTCACCAAGGTGAGAGAGAGGATCCGCTCCGTCATCACGGCCATTCAGGCGCACGATTCGGAAGAGAGGTTTTGCAGCCTCGGGGCCAAGGTGCAGTTCGGAGAACCTGTGTTCACTGATGAGCACAGCATCAGGCTGAACGGTGACAGCGTCTCCGCAAAGAGATGGGTCATTGCCACAGGCTCATCGCCGGACAGCCCTCGCATCGAAGGGCTGGACAAGACGGTCCATATTACCAACAAGGAAATTTTCTTCCTCGATCGTCTCCCCGGGTCCATGATCATCCTTGGCGCCGGTCCGATCGCCGTCGAGATGGCGCAGGCTTTTTGTCGCCTGGGAACAAGGGTCTTCGTTGTCCAGAGGAGCGGTCAGATCCTCAGCAAGGAAGACAAGGACATGGCCGACGAGGTGATGCAGGTTCTTGCCTCGGAAGGGGTCGGCTTTCATTTGAATGTTTCGGTTCTCGGCGTAAGAGATCTTGGGAATGAGAGAGAAGTGCTCATCAAAGCCAGGGACGGCGAAACCAAAAGCCTTAAGGCGGAACGGCTCCTTGTTGCCATGGGACGCGATCCCAACATTCAGGGGCTCAATCTTGAGGGAGTCGGCATCGAGCTCGATCGAAAGGGGGTCAAGGTCGATGACCGGATGCGGACCTCCCGGAAGCACATCTACGCGGCAGGCGACGTGACCGGGAAATTTCAGTTTACCCATGCCGCGGGTTACGAAGGATCCATTGTGGTGAGCAACGCGATCTTCCATCTCCCCCGAAAAGCGGATTACACCTTCCTCCCCTGGTGCACCTACACGGACCCGGAACTGGCCAGTATCGGGATAAACGAAAAGGGTGCAAAGGAGGCGGGCATCGAATACTCAGTCTTTACCGAAGCCTTCAAGGACAATGACCGGAGCCTTGCCGAAGGGGAGAGAGTCGGAAAGATCAAGATGGTTTTGGACAAGGGTGAAAGAGTCATCGGCGTTCAGATCCTCGGGCCTCATGCCGGGGAGCTGTTGAGTGAATGGGTGGCGGTCCTGAACGGGAAGGTGAAGCTCTCCACCCTCGCCTCTGCCGTGCACCCCTACCCGACCCTGGGGGAGATCAACAAGCGGGTGGCCGGGGCATATCTTTCTCCAAAGATCTTTTCAAACAAAGTGAGAAAAGGCCTCAAGTTCTTCTTCAGTCTGAAAGGCAGAGCGTGCGGGTGAGAAGAGAAGGTTGGCCCAACAGGCGGCATCCAGGATAAAAATCATCAGGAGGTGCATCATGGAAACATATTACAAGCCCGAAGACCTGCCCAAATTCCCGGATATCGGAGAGCACGCCCCTGAGCTGGCGCAGAAGTTTTTTGACTACTACAACGCGGTTTTTGCCGAAGGCGCGCTCACGGAGCGTGAGAAAGCCCTGATTGCACTTTCGGTCGCCCACGCAGTGCAATGTCCCTACTGCATTGACGCCTTCAGCCGGGCATGCCTGGAGAAGGGGTCCAACCTGGCGGAAATGACCGAGGCGATCCACGTAGTGACGGCAATCAGAGGAGGCGCATCCCTGGTTCACGGGGTGCAAATGCGCAACATCGCCCAAGAGATCTCTATGTAAAGGAGGTCGTTGGCCATGAACCCTGACTGTGCTTCGAAGGAAATCGGTACGGTCGGACGGCCGCTCGAGCCTTTCCGCCAGACCCTTCTCCGGCATGGGCTCAACCTGACGCGAGGAAAGACGACGACCCTCCAGGTCAATGTGGGGCTTCTCTGCAACCAGAGCTGTCGCCATTGTCACTTGAGCGGGGGGCCTGATCGAAGGGAGAGCATGGACATCGAGACGGCGAAGGCAGTCATCGCCTGCGCCGGGAGAGGCGGCTTCGACACCATCGATATCACCGGCGGGGCTCCTGAGTTGAACCCGAACATCATCGCGCTCATCGAAGGACTTCATCCGCTTGCGCCGAGGCTCATGTTCCGCTCTAACCTGAGCGCATTAAACGACGGGAAAAGAGATCGCCTGATGGATTTGCTAAAAGCCAAGAGGGTGGTCATCGTCGGCTCTCTTCCATCCTTGAATGAGGCTCAGGCCGACGCTCAAAGGGGGAACGGCGTTTTCAGGAAGAGCATCGATGCCCTTAGGAAACTCAACGATCTTGGCTATGGGCACGAAGAGACAGGACTGGAACTGGACCTGGTCTGCAACCCCACAGGCGCCTTCATGCCTGCACCCCAGAAACAGTCGGCAAAGAGATTTCGTGAAGTGCTCATGAAAAAGTGGGGAATTGTCTTCAACAATCTCCATGCCTTCGCCAATGCGCCCCTCGGGCGATTCCGCAGTTGGCTCGAAGAAAGGGGCAATCTCGAATCTTACATGATGCGCCTTGCCTCCGGCTTCAATGCCTGTGCCGTTGAAGGGCTCATGTGCAGAACCCTGGTCTCCGTTTCATGGGACGGATATCTCTATGACTGCGATTTCAACCTGGCCGGGGGACTTCACATGGACAAACGGAAGACCCATGTCTCACAAATGTCCGGCCCGCCGCCGGAAGGAAACCCCATTGCCGTCGCCGATCATTGCTACACGTGCACGGCAGGCGCAGGCTTTACCTGAGGAGGCGCAATCAGCCCCTGAGTTCAGGAGGGGAGGAGAAAGAAGGTGGATGAATTGACCAACTCCTCGTCTACCAGGAGAGGAGCCGTTCTCAAGGCTCTTGTCTTTGTGGCCTTCATCGTTGCGGCCGTTTTTGCGGTGAGGTTCACGCCTGCAAAGGGGTATCTGACTACGGAAGCGCTCGGCCGTCTTCTGGGCGGCGCCGGGATATGGGCGCCCATTTTTTATATGATCATCTATGCGGTGGGCGTTTGTCTGTTTTTGCCCGGAACCCTTCTCACCGGGTTGGGCGCGGCAATCTTCGGACCTTACTGGGGTTTCCTTTATGTGTGGATCGGGGCCATGCTTGGTGCGAGTGCGGCCTTTGTCATCGGGCGAACCCTGGGCAGGGAATTTGCCGCATCTCTCGTGGGAGACCGGTTGAAGAAATACGATGATGCCATCGAGCGGAACGGCTTTGCAACAGTGCTCTATCTCCGGCTTGTCTACTTCCCTTTCACACCCATGAATTTCGGCATGGGGCTCACGAAGGTGCACTTTTGGGATTACTTCTTCGGCACGGGCCTGGGCATTATCGTGGGAACCTTCATCTTTACGTTCTTTATCGGCACCGTGAAAGAGGTATGGGCCTCGGGAAACTGGGGAGACCTGATCTCTTTCAAGGTATTCTTTTCCGTCGGCCTCTTCATCTTCTCCTTCTTTATTCCCAGGATCATAAATACTATTTCAGGAGCGCGCAACTAAGGCTTTACCCCATTTACCCGGCCAGTGTTTACATCTATGAGTTTTCCTATGAAAAGCGTGGAAATACCAGGCAAGGATCACAACGGTTCGAGCGGGTGGAAAGGAGAAGTAATGGAGAAACGTTACAATCTTGTAATCATCGGAACCGGTACCGCAGCCTCCGTTACCGCCATGCGTTTGCGAGCCGCCGGACGGAGTGTCGCGGTCATCGACTTTCGCCCCTTTGGAGGCACCTGTGCACTCCGGGGCTGCGACCCTAAAAAGGTTCTCGTCGGAGGAGCCGCAGCGGCTGATCATGCCCGAAGAATGGATGGGAAAGGCATCAGCGGCGCAATCTCTATTGACTGGCCGGCCCTGATCGCCTTCAAGCGCGGTTTCACCGACCCGGTTCCGAAAACTCGTGAACGCCACTTTGCCGACGAGGGAATCGATACCTATCACGGAAACGCGCGGTTTGCCGGCCGCAATACGCTCGAAGTGGAAGGGGCATCGCTTGAGGCCGACCATATCCTGATTGCCTCCGGCGCGGAGCCGATCAAACTGGGCATCCCGGGGGAGGAACACCTGATCACCAACGAAGAGTTCCTATCGCTCGAGTCGCTGCCGCGGCGCATCGTCCTGGTCGGCGGGGGGTACATTGCCTCTGAGTTTTCTCATATCGCCGCTCGTGCCGGCTCCCAAGTGACCATCCTTCAGCACGGCGACCGGATGCTAAAACAATTCGAGCCCGATCTGGTCGAGTGGTTAATGGAGAGGTTCAAGGAACTTGAGATCGACGTACGGACAAGAACGACCGTCGAGGCCATTGAACGGATCGATACGGGTTTCCGGGTCCGCGCTTCCGACAGGGCAGGCAGTACTCATGTCGAAGCGGATCTCGTGATCCATGCGGCAGGCCGCGTGCCCGCGCTCAGTGCGCTTGAGCTCGATGCCGGCGGGATCGCAGTGGAGAAAGGTCGGCTCAAGTTGAATGAATACCTGCAGAGCGTATCCAACCCGGCCGTATACGCGGCTGGAGATGCCGCACAAAAAGGCCCCCCTTTGACCCCCGTGGCAAGCCATGATGCCAATGTGGTGTCTGCCAACCTGCTCAAAGGCAACCACCGAAGGCCGGATTACAACGGCGTGCCTAGCGTAGCCTTCACGATCCCGCCTATTGCGGCCGTTGGCTTGAGCGAAGCGGAGGCGCGCCGACAAGGCATACATTTCCGCATGCAGAAAAAGAAGGCATCCGATTGGTTCACGGCAAGGCAAACAGCAGAACCCAGCTACGGCTTCAAAGTATTGGTGGCCGAGGAGACCGACCGAATTCTTGGAGCCCATCTTGTCGGTCCGCATGCAGATGAGGTCATCAATCTCTTCGCCCTGGCGATACGGCACGGTCTCACCGCCGAGGACCTTAAGGCGACAATGTTCGCATACCCCACCGGCGCTTCGGATATCGGCTACATGCTATGAGTAATCGCTAGGACATCCGCCCTGTTTGTTTTTGAATGGCCGACTCTAGCGCATCCATGGAGATGTCCGCCTTTTCCACCAGCACCTCTTCCCCAATCACAATAGCCGGAGCGACGGGAAGACCGACTCTGCAATCTGCTTGAAACGGGCGTAGCCGTTTCTTCGGATGTTGAGGGAAGTCAATCTGCTGCCTCCGGAGAGAAACAAATCGCAAGCAGGATCATGCTCACAGGCAAAGAATTCGAACAGGAACTCGCTCCTGCACCCGCCTGTTGACAGGGGATGGCCAAATTGCCTATGCTCATTTCCCGAGGAAGAAATCCATTGCCCCTGGATCTTTTTAAACCGCTTGAGTTCGAGGACAAGGAAGTTTTTGACGAATTCCTGCATCAGGACCCTCCCTTCATCTCGGAACTCACCTTCAGCAATCTCTATATGTGGCGCCATAAACACCGGCCCGCATGGCGGATATGGGAGAAGTGTCTCCTTATCGTGTTCCAACCGCAGGGACAGAGTCCTTTCGGGCTGTTCCCGGTGGGGAATGGACATAAGAAAGAGGCCCTGGATTTTCTCCTGTGCGAGCTCTGCGCGGAAACCGCCGATGCAAGAGTCTGCCTGGTGGATGAGAAGAATCTGAAAACGCTTCCAGACCCGGAGCGGTTCAGGATTGAACCGGATGGGAACAACAGCGACTACGTATATCTCACACAGGAGCTGATCGCGCTTTCCGGCAAGAAGTATCACCGGAAGAAGAACCACCTCAATCAATTCTTCAGGAAAAACAACAACTATGAATACCGACAGCTGGACGAAGATCTTCTGGATTCACTCCTCGAAATGCAGGAAGAATGGTGCAGGATGAGGGAATGCGTAGAACATCCCAGTCTAAGCGCGGAGGATTTTACGATCCGAGAGGCCCTTTCGCGTTTCGGAGAGCTGGACTACACAGGCTGCGCCATCTTGATCGATGGCCTGGTGGAGGCATTCTCCCTCGGGGAACCCCTCAATGGAGATACGGCTGTCATCCATTTCGAAAAGGCGAATCCGGCAATCCCCGGACTCTATGCGGCCATCAACAATCTCTTCTGCCGGAATTCCTGGGCTCACATGAAGTACGTGAATCGCGAGCAGGATCTGGGAATAGAAGGTTTGAAGAGGGCCAAGGAGTCTTATTATCCAAACCATATGATCAACAAGTTCACACTCATTCCCAGGTAGACGAAGATTCCTGTAGAGTTCTTCCGGCAGGGACGCGGTTACCGGGAGTAGATAGGATTTTTTTATGATGGAGCAACATTTCGGCAAGGTCGCTGGGGAGCTTCAGATCAGACCTCAGCAGGTTTCTGCAACCGCCCGGCTCATTGAAGAGGGCTGCACAGTGCCGTTTATCGCCCGTTACCGCAAGGAGGTGACGGGTTCTCTGGACGAGGTTGCCATAACCTCGATCCGTGATCGACTGGCCCAGCTCGAGGAACTGGAGCGGAGAAGGGAAAGCATTCTCAAGTCCCTGGAGGAGCGGGAACTGCTGACCGACGAGTTGAAGGAGAAGATCCTTGCAGCCGAGACTCTTTCCACCCTGGAAGATCTCTATCTTCCCTTTCGCCCCAAGCGGCGGACCAGGGCGACCGTTGCAAGGGAAAAAGGGCTTGAGCCTCTCGCAGCACTCATTTTCGCCCAGCAGGAAGGGACCGATCCGGTTGCGGAGGCCGCGGCTTTTGTGGATGCCGAAAAAGGGGTTCAATCCGCAGAGGAAGCGGTTGCGGGCGCCCGGGATATCATCGCCGAGTGGGTAAATGAAAACGATGAAGCCCGCGCCAAAATGAGAGCGCTCTACAGTGAGAGGGGTCTCTTCCGTTCCAGGGTGATACAGGGAAAGGAAGAGCAGGGGGCCAAATACCGGGACTATTTCGAATGGGAGGAATCCGCGGCAAAAGCCCCTTCGCACAGGGTGCTCGCTGTCAGAAGAGGCGAAAAGGAAGGCGTTCTGGATCTGCAGTTGAACCCTCCCGAGGAAGAGGCGCTGGCCATCCTCAAGGCGGATTTCGTGAAAGGCGCCGGCCCTGCGTCGATGGAGGTCGGGGCGGCGGTCGAGGATTGCTACAGGCGGCTTCTCTCCTATTCCATGGAAACGGAGAGCCGGTCCGAGACCAAGAAAAGGGCGGATGCCGAGGCTATCCGTGTCTTTGCCCGAAACCTCCGGGAACTGCTTCTTGCACCTCCGCTTGGCCGGAAGAACGTGCTCGCCATCGATCCCGGTATCCGAACAGGATGCAAAATCGCATGCCTGGACAGACAGGGCAAACTGCTCCACTTCGAAACCATCAATCTCTTCGCGTCCGAGGCGACTGTGTCGGCTGCGGCATCCAGGGTGAGAGCGCTCTGCGAAGAGTACCAGGCGGAGGCCGTCGCCATCGGCAACGGCACTGCAGGCAGGGAGACGGAAGCCTTTGTGCGCGGACTCGGGCTGCCGGGGGACATTCCCGTGATCATGGTCAACGAGAGCGGCGCATCGGTCTACTCCGCATCGGAAGTTGCACGGGCCGAGTTTCCGGACCTCGATGTGAGCTATCGCGGCGCGGTTTCCATTGGGAGACGGCTCACGGATCCTTTGGCGGAGCTGGTCAAGATCGATCCCAAATCCATCGGGGTCGGCCAGTACCAGCACGATGTGGATCAGCAGAACCTGAAGGATTCCCTGGATGACGTGGTGGTGAGCTGCGTCAATGCGGTAGGGGTCGAGGTGAATACGGCCAGCGAGCAACTCCTCACTTATGTCTCGGGTTTGGGGCCGCAGCTTGCAAGGAACATGATTGCCTTCAGGAATGAGAACGGCCCTTTCTCATCGAGAGAGCAGCTCAAGAATGTGCCCCGACTGGGTCCAAAGACCTTTGAACAGTGTGCAGGGTTCCTGCGCGTCAAAGGGTCGGAGAACCCCCTGGATGGGAGCGCCGTGCACCCTGAAAGCTACCCGATTGTCGAGGCCATGGCAAAGGACCTGGGGTGCGAGGTGTCGGACCTGCTCCAAAGCGATTCCATCAGGAAGCGAATCGATCCGTCCAGGTACATTGCCCCGACAGTCGGCCTGCCCACCTTGACGGACATCCTGAGCGAGCTCGCAAAACCGGGACGCGACCCGCGAAAGGAATTTGAGGGCCCGATGTTTACGGAAGGCGTATCGACCATCGGGGATCTCAGACCGGGAATGAGGCTTCCCGGGGTTGTGACCAATGTGGCCGCTTTCGGCGCCTTCGTGGACATCGGGGTTCACCAGGACGGGCTGGTTCATGTGAGCCAGCTTGCGGACCGGTTTGTCAAAGATCCCCATGAGGTTGTCAAAGTCAACCAGAAGGTCACGGTATTGGTTCTCGATGTCGACCCTGTCCGAAATAGAATCTCCCTCTCCATGAAGGAGCAGGGGGAGAGACCCGCACAAAAGGAGGGGCGCGAGAAGCCAACGCCAAGACCCGCCGGCAAATCCTTTGAGCAGAACAGGGGAAAGCCGCGCAAACCGGAGAAGCCGGCGCCTTTCAACAACCCGTTCGGGAAACTCCTGGGAAAGTAGTGAATCCGTCAAAATTGATGTTGCGGGAATTGATTTTACGGTTGCAAGTTGGCTACAATATAATTACACTCGGTTCCCGGTGAATCAGGGGAGCCATCCCCCGGAGGGAGTCTAAGCCCAGCTGGTCAAGGAGAGAGACATGGCTGAAGAAAAAAATGGATCCGTTCTCGTTGTGGGCGGGGGCATCGCAGGCATGCAGTCGGCCCTCGATCTTGCCAATTCAGGATTCTACGTCTACCTGCTGGAGAAAGGGCCTTCCATCGGCGGGGTGATGGCACAACTCGACAAGACGTTTCCCACCAACGACTGCGCAATGTGAATTATCTCTCCCAAACTGGTCGAGGTCGGCCGGCATCTGAATATCGAACTGTTGACCCTCAGCGAAATCGCTGATGTGAAAGGATCCCCCGGAGATTTCGAGGTGGAGATCCTCAAGCACCCCCGCTATGTCCGGATGGACAAGTGCATCGGCTGCGGAACCTGTGCCGAAAAATGCCCCAAAAAGGTGGATGACACCTTCAATCAGGGGTTGATCAAGCGAAAGGCAATCTACGTCGAATACGCCCAGGCGGTTCCCCTCAAGTACGCCATTGACGCGAAGGAATGCATTTATCTCCAGAAGGGAAAATGCAAAGCCTGCGAGAAACTCTGTCCTTCCCATGCGATCGATTTCGAAGAGAAAGAGGAGAAGAGGACCATCAGAACCGGCGCGATCATCCTTGCGCCCGGTTTCAAGCCGTATGATCCGGCGCGGTACATCTCCTACAAATACGCCAAATACCCCAATGTCGTCACGAGCATGGAGTTTGAGCGCATCCTGAGCGCAACAGGACCTTTTCAGGGACATCTGGTCCGTCCCTCCGACCATAAGGAACCGCAAAAGATCGCCTGGCTCCAGTGCATAGGGTCCAGGGACGTTCATCACTGCGATCATGCCTACTGCTCTTCGGTCTGCTGCATGTACGCGATCAAGGAGGCGGTGATTGCGAAAGAGCACGCGGGCAGCAAGCTGGACTGCGCCGTCTTCTACATGGATATGCGGACCCATGGAAAAGACTTCGAGCGGTACTACGAAGACGCAAAGGGGAAACATGGCATCCGGTTCATCCGATCCAGGGTGCCGACCGTCGAGCCTGCGATCGGGAGCGATGACCTGATGGTTCCCTATGTGAGCGAAACCGGGGAGTTGATGCAGGAGCGTTTCGACATGGTGGTTCTCTCGGTGGGGCTCGAGGTCTCCCCGGACGCGGCTGCCCTGGCAACCAGAATGGGTCTCAACCTTACGGAAAACCGCTTCTGCGAAACTGGAAGCTTTGCGCCCGTCAGGAGCTCAAAGGAAGGCGTTTACGTTTGCGGCGCCTTCCAGGGTCCAAAGGACATTCCCCAGTCGGTAATCGAGGCCGGTTCCGCGGCTGCGGAGGCGGGTGTTCTCCTTTCGGCTTCCAGGAACACTCTCACCAAGGCGAAGACGGCGGTGCCGGAGAGGAAAGGCGGCGGAAAGAGGCCGAGGGTGGGTGTTTTTGTCTGCCACTGCGGCATCAACATCAGCGGGATAGTGGACGTACCGGCGGTCCGGGATTATGCAGCAACGCTCCCGTTTGTGGAATATGTTACGGATAATCTCTTTACCTGCTCAACAGACACGCAGGATACCATGGCCCAGGTGATCAGGGAGAAGGATCTCAACCGGATCGTGGTTGCCGCATGCACCCCAAAGACGCATGAGCCCCTCTTTCAGGAGACCCTCGTTAACGCAGGGTTGAACAAGTACCTCTTCGAAATGACCAATATCAGGAACCAGGACTCCTGGGTCCACAAGGACGACCCCGGGAAGGCGACCGAAAAGGCCATGGACCTGGTCCGAATGGCCGTTGCGAGGGTTGCCCTTTCTGAGCCCCTGAAGGAAACCGAAGTAGACATCAATCAGAGGGCGCTTGTGGTGGGCGGCGGTATATCCGGGATGACCGCTGCGAAGACCCTCTCGGGTCAGGGATACCAGGTGTGTCTGGTCGAGCGTTCTTCCTCGTTGGGAGGCCAGGCCCTCAATCTCTTCAGGACCTGGAAGGGAGAGGACATTCAAAAAAATGTGGCCGGCCTGGTCGATTCCGTCCGTTCTGATCCAAACATCGATGTGCGGCTGGGATCGGATCTCGGAAGCGTCGCCGGGTTCGTGGGGAATTTCCGCTCCACCCTGTCGACCGGGGGAAAAGAAGAGGTCGTGGAGCACGGCATTGCAGTGATCTCAACCGGCGCGCAGGAGCTCAAGCCCGACGAATATCTTTACGGCAAAGACCCCCGCGTGTTGACGCACACTGACCTGGATCGGCGCTTCATGGCAGGGGATTCGTCCCTGAAGAATTTGCGAACAGCAGTTTTTGTCCAGTGTGTCGGCTCAAGGGAGCCGGAAAGGCCGTATTGCTCCAGGGTATGCTGCACCCATTCCGTTGAGAGTGCTCTTCACCTCAAGGAACTCAATCCGGATATGAACATTTACATCCTTTACAGGGATATCCGGACCTATGGAGAAAGAGAGCTCCTGTACAGGAAGGCGCGAACCGCGGGCATTCTCTTCATCCAGTACTCGAGGGACAGCAAACCCGTGGTAAATGCGCAGGCAGACGGGCTGAGGATCGAGCTCTTTGACCGCAACCTCGGGCAGAGCGTCGAGATCAGGGCGGACCTGCTGGCTCTGGCCTCTGCAATCGTCCCGCATAAGGACGAAAGGCTCGCTCAGCTCTTCAAGGTCCCGATGAATCAGGATGGGTTCTTCGTGGAGGCCCATGCGAAACTCGGTCCCTCGGAATTTGCGACCGACGGCGTTTTCCTGTGCGGCATGGCCCATTACCCAAAACCCATCGACGAATCCATTGCCCAGGCGCAGGCGGCTGTCTCGAGAGCGGTGACGCTCCTTGCCAGGAAAAAAGTGCAGGTTACCGGCACGGTCGCGGCCGTAAATCCGCTCTGGTGCAGCAGCTGCGGCGTCTGCATCAAGGTGTGTCCTTACTCGGCCCCAAGCGTTGTCGCGGAAGGACCCTATGCGGGCCGTGCACAGGTGAACCCGGCTCTGTGCAAGGGGTGCGGGTTGTGCGTGGCATCCTGCCGATCCGGCGCATTGAATCTGAGGGGATTCGAAGAGCGGCAGATCATGGCGATGATTTCTGAAATGTGAAAAACGGTTAACAGTTAATAGTTATCAGTTATCAATTTATAGTTATCGGTTAATCGTTAATGGTTATTCGAAATAAGAGCCCGTTTTAACTGTTTGCTGTTCAACTATTAACCATTAACTATTAACCAATCAATGTGGAGAGATCATGGAAAACCGGGAACCAAAAATAACCGCCTTCCTGTGCAACTGGTGCAGCTACGGTGCGGCCGATCTGGCGGGGGTGAGCCGGATGCAGTATCCGCCACACTTCAGGATTATCCGGCTGCCCTGTTCCGCGCGGGTGAGTCCGAAACTGATTCTCGCAGCATTCCGGCACGGCGCTGACGGCGTCTGGGTGTCCGGGTGACACCCCGGAGACTGCCATTACCTGGAAGGTAATTACTACGCGAGAAGAAAGTTATCCCTCCTGAAGGGGCTTTTGGAACATGTCGGGATCGAGCCGGGCAGGTTGCATTTCTCATGGATCAGTTCGGCGGAGTCCACCAAATTTGTGGATGTAGCCAAGGCAGTGTCCGAGGAAGTGATGAGTCTCGGTCCTGCCGCGCGTTTGGTGAAAAAGCGGGCTGAGGTGATGTGATGGAGCGGTACACGGAGGAAATCCGAAAAAGGGCAGGGAACCTGCTAAAAGAAGGGAAGGTCGATCTTTTCATCGGCTATGCAGGAGGATCGGTCCCCATGATGAACAGGCCGATTCTTGTCCGGCGTCCTGAAGAGGCGGAACTGCTCCAGTGGGACAGCTTCTGCGGCCTGAATCTGGCAAATTATCTGACCGGCTGCAAGGAAAGAATCGGCGTGATTGCCAACGGCTGCAATTCCAGGAACATCGTCAACCACATCGTCGAGAACCAGGTCAAGAGGGAACAGGTGTATATCCTGGGGGTGCCCTGTACCGGGATGATCGATCGCAGGCTTGTCTCCAGTGCTGTGGGCGGAAAGGATATCCTTTCGGTCAGTGAGGAGAACGGGACAGTGACCGTCGAGACCGCAGGCTCCAAGGAGCAGTTGAACAAGGGGGATCTCCTGCAGCAGAACTGTAGAATATGCACGCACCGAAATCCGGTGATCCAGGACGAGATGATCGGCGATCCCGTGGAGGAGCAGAAGGGGTTGGAACCATTTGCCGATGTCTCGGAAATCGAGGCGATGGCGCCGGGGGAGCGATGGGAGCACTTCTCCCGTCTTGTATCCAACTGCATCCGCTGTTATGCGTGCAGGAATGCCTGTCCCCTCTGCTATTGCCCCACATGCTTCGTGGATGACTCCCGTCCTCAATGGGTGGGCAAGGGTTCGGATCCCGTGGATACCATGACCTTCCACTTGATGAGAGCTTACCACTGCGCGGGCCGATGCACCGATTGCGGCGCCTGCGAAAGGGTCTGCCCGGTCGGGATTCCCTTGCGGCAGTTCACCAGAAGGTTGAACCGCGATGCATGGAAGCTTTTTGCATGGGAGGCGGGGATGAAACTCGATGAAAGGCCTCCGCTCGATGCGTACAGGCCCGACGACTGCAATGACTTCTTCCGGTAGGGCGCGATCTATGAAAGAACAGGTGTTTTCAAAAAGTGATTGGCTCAAGAGACTACGGGCTCTCGCAGGCAGTACCAGGATCTATGTGCCGGTGAAAGAGCCCGAATTTCACGTATTCCGAATACTCGGCGAAGGGGTAGAGCCTGATTTCGATTATCGAAACACGCGTCTTTCTCCCAAGGCAATCATCTATCCGTCTTCGGAGAGGCTCTTCGAGTGCTCCCTGGATGAGAAGGACCCGGCGTGCAACATCTTTAAAGATGTTGATAAGGACCGAACCCCTTTGGCAATCGTGGGAATCAGGCCGTGCGATGCCCACGGTTTCGGCATCGTCCAGCGAAATTTCGACAACCCTGAGTACAAGGATCCATGGTGGGTAAGCCGTTTCGAGTCGTGCACCCTGATCGGCCTGGGTTGTTCGAGCCCGGGTTCCACATGCTTCTGCAGTTCAGTGGGCGGGGGACCCTTCAGTGAGAAGCTGCTCGATGTGCTCCTATGGGACCTGGGGGACCAATTCATGGCCAGGGCCGTGACACAGAAAGGGGAGACCTTTCTGGCACAGGCCGGGGGGGGGGCTGAAGCGGACCAGGTGGCGAAGAAGAAGGCCGAAGAGGTGGAGAAGTCCGCCGCGAAGCGATTGGGACGTACCATTTCCGCCGACCGGATCCGGGGAAAGAAGATCAACGATCTCTTCAATGCGGATTTTTGGGAAGATGTGGCCTTCGGGTGCATCAATTGCGGCACGTGCACGTATCTTTGTCCAACCTGCTGGTGTTTCGACATCCAGGATGAGGTGTTCGGAAAGACCGGAGATCGGATCAGGAACTGGGATTCCTGCATGTTCCCCCTGTTCACGCTTCACGGCTCAGGACATAATCCAAGAGACAAGAAGGTGCAGAGGCTCCGGCAGCGATTCATGCACAAGCTGAAGTACTACCAGGACAAGTACAATGCCGGAGTGCAGTGTTCCGGGTGCGGCAGGTGCGTGCAGCACTGCCCTGTGAACATCGATATCCGGGAAGTCGCGGACAGGATGAACAACGTTTGAAAAGAGAATATCGAATGTCGAACACCGAATATCGAAGGGAAAGAATCAGCCACTAAGCCACTAAGACACAAAGAAGATGATGCTTTTCTTCGTGACTTTATGTCTTGGTGGCAGAATTCATCGTTTTCCTTCTCCATTTCTGCGGTTCGTTGTTTTCTTTAATTTTCGTTCGGAGGGTAGTGCGTTGGAAAATCCATACTTGCCTTATCCGGTGAGGATCGAGGACATCGTTACAGAGACCGAGGACGAGAAGCTCAAGACCTTCAAGTTTGTCTTTTTGAACCCTGAAGACGAGAAGCGGTTCATGTACAGGCCCGGTCAGTTCGCAGAGCTCTCAGTATCCGGCAAAGGAGAAGTTCCCATCGGGATCGCTTCCTCGCCCACGGAGAAAGGCTACCTCTCGTTCACGGTCAATGAAGTAGGGCTGGTCACCACCTGGCTTCACATGATGAAGAAGGGCTATGTCATGGGCGTGAGGGGCCCCCTGGGCAACTGGTACCCATGGCAGGAGATGGAAGGAAAGAACGTGGTGATCATCGGGGGCGGATTTGCATTCACGACCCTGAGATCCAGCATCGTCTACATGCTTCATCCTGAGAACAGGCCCAAGTTCAAGGACATTACGGTTGTCTACGGAGCGAGAACTCCCGGCTTGCTGCTCTACAGGGACGAACTGGCGGCATGGGAACAGAGGGACGATATTCACATGCACATCACCGTAGATTCCTCGAATGATCCCGCATGGAAATACAATGTGGGATTTGTGCCCGCCATCGTGAAACAGAAGATCACCAGCGCGGATAATGCCTACGCAGTGGTGTGCGGTCCGCCGGTCATGATAAAATTTACTCAGCCTGTTCTGCAGGAGTTGGGGTTTCCCCCCGAGCGGATCATCCTCTCGCTGGAGATGCGGATGAAGTGCGGCATAGGGATGTGCGGCCGGTGCAATATCGGAGACAAATTCGTCTGCAAGGACGGTCCGGTGTTTTCTCTGGCGCAGTTAAAGGAGCTTCCTCCAGAGTATTGACAGGACGCTGAAAAGCGAACGAATTTTGTTGCAAATGGCTATAATGTAACTAATATGGTTTCACTCTCAAAGGTCTCCGGATAGAGAGACTTATAGAAAGGGTCATCGTGGCCGATATCCATCTTGAAAACGCAGACCCGGGGTTCAGGAAAGAGCTGGCACAGCAGCCCGGCGGGGAAAAGATCACGGCCTGCTTCACTTGCAGGACATGCGTGGCAAGCTGCCCGATCGCGGCCGTGAACGACAGGTTCAATCCACTCCGGATCATCCGGATGGCCTTGTACGGTCTCAGGAAAGAGGTGCTTGAGAGCGATTTCATATGGCTCTGCTCGAGCTGCTACTCCTGTCAGGAACGATGTCCGCAGGGAGTGAATATTACAGAGTTCATGACCCTGCTCAAGAACATGGCTGTGAAGGAAGGTCATGTCCCGTCCGGCGTAAAGGCACAGAAGGAGATTATCAAGGACCAGGGGAGGATCTACTCCATTGACGAATTCGACAACAAGAAGCGGAACAAGATAGACCTGCCCTCTTTACCGACAACCTGTGAAGTCGTAAAGGTGCTATTTGCCGAATGAATACCTCTCTGCGATATGCGCTCTTTCTGGGATGCACTATTCCTGCAAGATCCAGAAACTATGAGCTCTCCGCAAGGAAAGTGGCGAGCCGCCTGGGCGTGGATTTTGTCGATGTGGAAGGTTTTATCTGCTGCGGCTTCCCCGTCAAGAGCGCGGACAAGAAGAGCGGCCTGATCCTGGGGGCATACAACCTGGCACTGGCGCAGAAAAAAGGTCTCGATCTATGCGCGCTCTGCAGTTCGTGCACATCCGCACTCACCGAGGTTGCCCATCACCTTTCGGGGGACGAAGCCCTGAGAAAAGAGGTCAACGAAAGCCTTGCGAAGGCGGGGCTCAGCTATGAGGGAGGGGTGAAGGTGCGCCATTTCGCCCGTGTCCTTTACGAGGAAGTCGGAAAGGATCGCATCAAGTCCGCTCTGAGCAGAGATCTGAAAGGGCTTCGCATCGCCACGCACTACGGATGCCATTATCTGAAGCCTTCCGAAATATACGATTCCTTCGATCAGGTGGAGGATCCGCACACGCTGGATGAGCTGTTCGCGCTGACAGGTGCTGAGGTCGTGGAATACGGCAGCAAGAAGAGGTGCTGCGGCGGCCCGGTTCTTGCGGTGGATGAAAAGACCGCTCTTTCTGTGGCAAAGGCCAAACTGGATGACATTCAGGCATCGGGCGCCAACGCCATCGGTCTGGTGTGCCCTTTCTGCTCAGTGATGTATGACAGCAATCAAAAGGGGATCGAGTCGCAGTTTGGGACGAGCTACAATCTTCCAGTCTTGTATCTGCCTCAGGTAATGGGCATGGCCATGGGCATGGACAAGAAGGAAATCGGTTTGAACATGAATGTGGTGAAAACAGCGGATCTGATGCGTTCGCTGAATCTGGAAATTTAGGGCCAGTGACAGTGCCCATCAACAGCCGCTAATGTGTATTAGCGGTTCCTTCCCAAGAAGCCCGACCATCCCAATGGTCGGGCTTTTCCATTATCAAAATCGCGCCATGTCGATGGGTCAAGACCCATCCTACAACACCCCCTGAAAACGCCGACCGTAGGACGGGTAGACCCCGGCAGGCAGTAGGCCGGGGGAAACCCATCAATCCACTACATCGCGAAGAGATCGGGGATCCTCTGTGCGAGCATGATGTCCCCGCTCACCTTCAGCTTGCCGGTCATAAAGGCCTGCATCCCGTTTACCTGCTTGTTCACCATGCCGAGCCAGGTTTCGCTCCCCATGGTCAAGGTCACGCTCGGGCTCGGGGCGCTGCCCTCATGAACCTCGCAGGTTCCTCCCTTGACCACGAGATACCAGTTGCCGCCGCCTTCCCCTGTAATGTTGAACTGGCAGACAGCATCCATTCCCTTGGCCGCATTCGGATTAAACCGTTGCGCTACATTATCGAAGACTTCTTTCACATTGGTAACAGCCATGACATAACCCCCCCTTGTTAGGATGATAGACCGCTTGTGAAAGGCCACGCGACGTTGCCGAGCTTGCGAGGAGTCTAGCGGAAATGGACACTCCGATCAATGAGAAAAGAAGGGTCGTGTGATAGCCGAATGAAAACGTCAGTATTAACTGCCGAGTGAATTTGTCAGTAGCATTACCCTGTCACAAAGACAGGAGGAAGGCGAGTGCTACTGAGAATGAAGGAAATAAACAGGTTAAGGGTTCTTCAAGGGTATATGGACGGGAAGATCGAGATTGAAGATGCGGCTAGGACTCTAAAGCGTACCGCCAGATCGGTGCACCGGATGGTTGCAAAGCTTCGAGAAAATGGGCCGGAGGGTGTTCTTCACGGGAACAGAAATAGGGTGAGCCCAAAGCGGGTGCCGGACTCTATCCGTAAGAAGTTGATAGAGTTGGCCTTGGGCCGATACCGGGATATCAATGACACTCACTTTTGTGAGATCCTGAGCGAAGCTGAGGGGATTGTTCTGGGGAGGGAAACACTGCGAGGGATCCTCAGGAAAGGGGGAATTGCCCCTAAACGAAAGGTCAAGCGTCGCAAATACCGCAGCCGCCGAGAGCGCAAGGAATCATTCGGAATGCTGCTGCAGGTAGATGCTTCCCTTCACGACTGGCTCGAAGGCAGGGGACCATGGTTGGCCCTGGTGGGCGGCATAGATGATGCCACCGGCTATGCGTGGGCCCATTTCGAAGAGGCAGAAACCACTTGGGGCTACTTGGACCTCATGGAGGAGGTGTTTCGCACCCACGGTGTCCCGCTTAGCCTGTATGCGGACCGTCACTCCATCTTTCACACAACCAGAGAACCTACCATCATTGAGCAACTGAAGGATATCGTCCCTCTGACACAGTTTGGTAGGGCCATGGATGAGCTAGGTATCTCTATTATCAAAGCCTGGACACCTCAGGCAAAGGGCCGCATTGAAAGGCTATGGGGGACTTTCCAGGACCGTCTTGTGGTAGTCCTTCGCCTCGCAGGGGCAAATACCCTTGAACAGGCAAGAGAGGTCCTTAAGGGATTCCTTAAGCAGCACAATAAGCGCTTCTGCGTCCTTCCCAAGAAGGCCCAAGCCGTTTTCAGAAAAGCCCCACCCAAGGCGGTGCTTCACCAAATCTTGTGCATCAAAGAGACAAGGGTCGTTAAAAAGGATCACACCGTCTCATTCGAAGGTTTGGTGCTCCAGATCCCGCCTTCAAAAAAGTACCCCTGCATGGCTGACGGAAAGATCGATGTCAGGGAATATCGCGATGGCCATATTGAAATCGTCTACCGGGATTGTGTCGTCGCACGCTTCAGCTCCGATGCTATAAGGCGACTTTTGAACACCAAGTCAGTTCAACATAACCTGAAAATGGCAGCTTGAGGCCAACCATGCTACTGACAAATTCACTCGGCAGTTAACTGTCATATTGACTCGGCGGTAACATGAGAAAAGAAGGGTCGATTGACGAAGCAGCCATCCGCGGATATGATGACCATCACGGGAAAGGAGGCTCTATGAAAGCAATAAAATGGGCTCTGGTCAGTGTGGCAGTGGTGATCGCGCTTCTCCTGGCGGTCGTGCTTGTGCTTCCTCATTTTATCAATCTTCAGAAGTACAAGCCTGAGATTGAAAAAAGGATTTCTGACAACATCGGCCTGCCCGTCTCCATAAAAGGGGATCTTCGGCTGTCGCTTTTCCCATGGGCGGGAATCGCCTTTTCAGAGCTTCGCGTATCAAACCCTCCGGGATTCAAGGAGGAGACGCTGCTGTTCGTAAAATCCTTCGATGTGAATGTGAAACTCATCCCTCTCTTGTCCAGGGATATCCAGGTGGAGGGCTTCATCGTGGAGGGACCCAGACTGGTCCTTGAAAAGAAGAGAGACGGAGTGGCCAATTGGGAGCAGATCGGAAAGCCATCAGGTGAACCGCCCCCGCAGCCCCAGGGGAGGGAGAAAGCAGGGAAGGAGAAACCGTCCGGCGAGGGCTTGCCAATCAAGAGTCTTGCCGTAGGAGAGATGTCTGTTCGCAACGGGAGCCTGCTCTGGGTGGACGGAACCAGTGGGGCGCGCAAGGAGATCAAGAATATCGGCCTCGAAATCAAGGATGTCTCCCTGGATCGTCCTGTCACCTTTCATCTCACGGCAGGAATGGATGCCATCCCCGTGCAGATGGAAGGGAAGGTGGGGCCGCTCGGCAGCGATCCTATGAAGGGGAGTCTTCCTCTCGCGGTCTCCCTCAAGGCATTCAAAGATCTTGCTGTGGATCTCAAAGGCAAGGTTCAGGATCTGGGATCCCGGCCGAAGTTCGATCTGGCCCTCGAAGTGGTCCCTTTTTCCCCTCGAAAGGTCATGCAGAGCCTGGGACAGGATTTTCCGGTAAATACCGCAGACCCAAAAGCGTTCGAGGTGGTCTCACTGAAATGCAGCATCAAAGGAAACCCTGACAGGGTAGTGATATCCGACGGCGCTATGGGTCTGGACGATTCAAAGATAAGCTTTTCCGCAAATCTCAAAGAACCGGCCAAACCGGACCTGAATTTTGCGATGAAGATCGATCGTGTGGATGTCGACCGGTACCTCCCGCCGCAGACAGAGAAAAAAGGCCCAGGCGAGACTCCCGCAAAGCCGCAGAGCAAACCAGCGAAACGAACCGACTACTCCGGTCTGAGAAAGGCGGTGCTGAATGGAGAGATCCAGGCCGGGGAGATGAAGATTATGTCCGCCCGGATCCAGAACGGACTCGTGAAGGTTCGGGGCCGTGACGGTGTTTTTCACGTGGACCCCTTCGGCTTTTCCGCTTATGAAGGAACCGTTTCATCGAAGGCTGAAATCGATGTTCGAAAGGATGTCCCGAATACGAAAGTGGAACTCAATATGAACAATGTGAAGGCGCGGCCTCTTTTGAACGACGTGCTCAAGAAAGACATACTGGATGGGACGGCCAAGGCGAAAATGGCCCTCAGGATGGAAGGGGACACGCCCGACAGAATAAAGAAGACTCTAAACGGAAGCGGGGATCTTCGATTCACGGATGGGGCGATCATCGGGATCGATATTCCGGGCATGGTTCGGAATTTGAAATCCGCATTCGGCTCCTCGGCAAAGAGCGCTGAGAAACCAAAAACCGATTTCGCCGAGCTTGCAGTGCCGTTTTCGGTCAAGGACGGAGTTGTACAAACCAAGGGATCGTCCCTTACATCTCCTCTTCTCAGGGTAACCGCTGAAGGAACTGCAGATCTCAATCAGGAGACCCTCGACATGCGGGTGGAGCCAAAGGCGGTAGGCACCCTGAAGGGGCAGGGAGACACGAGGGAGCGTTCCGGCATCATGGTACCGGTCCTGGTGACCGGCACTTTCTCGGATCCCAAGTTCACCCCTGATCTCAAAGGGGTTCTCGAGAAGGGTTTGCAGGAGAGATTGCTGGGGCCGAAGCAGGAGGGGGAAGGGCAGAGCACAAAGGATAAGCTGAAGGATGTGCTTAGAGGATTTGGGAAATGAAATGACAGAGGTCGGAGGTCAGCGATCAGAGGTCAGCCCGTCCAGGTGGATAGGTAGAGCGGAACGGAACCCATCACTTTCTATGCAACGCCTGAGAGCCGACCCGGGGGTGGTCTTCAAGAAAAGCCGCGATTTGGCAGCCATTCCAAATGCCGCCCCCCTGAAGAATCATAGGCGTTGATATTGTTTGCATTCCTCACCGGCTCCGTTCGAGTTTATCCTCTGGGGCTGTGTCCGCTCCGCTCGATGTGGCTATAGAAAGAGTACGTCCAAATAAACCTTGCAAAAGGACGCGACTTTTCTTGAACACCACCCCCGGGTCGGCTCTGAGCGCAAACCGCTCGGCAATGGAAATTCCCGTAGGCTGGGTAGAGCGAGGCGAAACCCATCGATATCCGACAAATGACAACTGACCATTGACAAATGACTTTTCTACCGGAGATTCCCATGTTCAAGACCGCAATCACCGACCTGTTCGGCATAAAGTATCCCATAACCGGCGGAACCATGATGTGGATCTCCACTCCTGAGTTCGTGTCTGCCATTTCCAATGCCGGGGGCCTTGGGATCCTGGCATCCGCCATCTATCAGAGCCGCGAAACATTTGCCGAGGCGGTTGAGCGCACAAAGGCGCTTACCAAAGAACCCTTTGCAGTCAATCTCAATCTCTTCCCCATGATGCGGCCGATCGACAACAATGAATATCTGGACGTCCTTATCGATAAAGGAGTCAGGATTGTAGAGACCTCGGGGCATTCTGCGCCCGAGGACCTTTGCGCCAGATTCAAGAAAGCAGGACTTGTCTGGATTCACAAGTGCGTGGGTCTCCGGTATGCACTGAAGGTTCAGGAGATGGGCGCAGACGCGATCACGGTAGTTGGGTACGAGAATGGCGGGGCCACCGGGAGATTGGACATCGGCACCATGGTCCTGGTCCCCAGAGTCGTAGAAAATCTCAAAGTACCTGTGATCGGCGGCGGCGGGATATCCGATGGGAAAGGTTTTCTGGCAACCCTTGCCCTGGGCGCCCAGGGGGTGATCATCGGAACGAGACTTCTGGCCACCAGGGAAGCCCCCATCCATGACAACCTCAAGACGGCGCTGGTGGGTGCGACCGAGCTTGACACAATGCTGATCATGCGCTCCATCGGGGCAACGCACAGGGTCTGGGCGAACGCTGCGGCAAATAAATGCGCCGAGCTGGAGGCCTCCCATGCAGCGCTGCCGCAGATCCTAACGGTAGTGGCAGGGGAGAAGGCAAGGGAGATGTATGAAGGCGGGGATATCGATCTTGGGGTGATATCCTGCGGCCAGGGTGTAGGGCTCATCCATGACATCCCCACGGTCAAAGAGCTGTTTGAAAGGATCATCAAGGAAGCGGAACAGGCGCTCGACTGCATCCGTCGCTTCTGACATAAAGTGATGGGTTTCGCTTCACTCAACCCGTCCTACGATTCATCCATCCTCCGGCATTCTTTACATTGAAGTCTTGTAGGATGGGTTGAGTGAACCGAAACCCATCAAAGGCGAGGTCTTAGCCCGGGCGAAACCCATCATCCAATACGCGAGGTAAAGCATGGAAGAGCATCCATTCAAGGTTGAGCAGGAAGGGTTTATCGCATGGCTTTTTCTGAATCGGCCCGAAAAGCGCAATAGCATGAACATGCGGTTTTTCGAGGGGCTTCGACAACACCTCGAGGAGTTCGATCGGAACGAAGAAATTCGCGCAGTGATCATTCGCGCCGAGGGCAAGAGCTTCACAGCTGGAACCGATCTCTTCGAACTCGGACCCCTTGTTCAGTCGGGAGACGCGCATTCCCGGGAGGAGCTTAAGATCAACATCCGCAGGCTGCAGGAAGCGATCGGCGCTGTGGAGAGGTGCCGCAAGCCGGTGATTGCGGCAGCGCACGGCCACTGCATCGGAGGGGGGGTGGATCTTCTGAGCGCATGCGATATCCGCATGGCTACGAGGGACACGATCTTTGCCATACGGGAAACCAAGGTCGCCGTGATTGCGGACCTTGGGACCTTTCAGCGCCTCCCCCATATTATCGGGCATGGGATCTTCCGGGAACTGGCCCTGACCGGAAGGGATTTCACCGCCGAAGAAGCCATGAACATGGGATTCATTACCCATATCTGTGAAACAAGGGAAGAACTGTATGCACAGGCAAGGAGGACGGCTTCAGAAATTGCGGCATGCTCGCCCATTTCAGTCCAAGGTGCAAAGGAGGTGATCCTCTACAGCCGGGATCACGGTATCCAGGCCGGTTTGGAGTATGTTGCCCAGAAGAACGCCGCGGCTCTGTTGTCCGAAGATCTGGTGGAGGCGGTCAAGTCGTTCATGGAGAAAAGGATCCCTGTTTTTAGAGGAAGATGAGAGAGGGTTGGTGAGGGACAAGAACCAGGTCCGGCTTTTCGAGAGCGGGGCTTGAGGCTCTGCAATTCCACGATAACCATTTGTTATCCATATGCTTCTTTTCACTTGACCTTTCATCCTGGAATATCATATAAGGCGTTCTCAAAATGGCCTGGCCCTCTGTTGCGGGCCGATCGGCTCTGAAGATGTTCGCTTTCCGGGGCAGCGGCCTGGGGCAATGGGCCATCTTAGCAACTGTTTTGAAAAGGAGGGAGTCGCTTTGGCCGAGGGAGTTGTAAAGTGGTTTGATGTGAAAAAAGGGTATGGTTTCATCAAAAGAGATGAAGGACAGGATTTGTTCGTGCATTTCTCTTCAATTAACATGGAAGGGTACAAGCGCCTCAACGAGGGAGATCAAGTGAGTTTTGAGGTGGAGGATTCGGGCCGGGGGCCTCAGGCCAAGAACGTAATGAAATTACTTTAAACTTCAAAAGACAAAAAAGGGCATTGTTCTACAGGGGCAATGCCCTTTTTCTTTTCTGTTCAGCACCTGCCGGGCTCATCGAAGAACCTTCTCACCACGAAGAGCACGAAGTGAACCCTGGAACGATGGGTTTCGCTTACGCTCAACCCATCCTACGGCACCACGAACAATCACGAAGCACCACGAAGCACAAGGAAATTTGAACCGCGAAGGCGCGAAGAACGCAAAGAGTTGTTTCTTTACCTGACGGCGACTTCCGTCAGGTAAAGAAACAAATGGTTTTCTTGGCGAACTTGGCGGTTCAAGCTTTTTTACCCGGAAAACACCCATTTGCCAACAGATGATCGGCGAGTATACTGAGAAACAACCAAAAAGATGATTTCAGCCGGAGCGAAAAGATGAACCGACGAGATTTCATGAAAAAATCCGCCATAATGACTGCAGGCGCCATGTTGCTCCCGAAGTGGTTTCCCGGAGTTGTGCGCGGTGCGGGCGAGCCGAACATCGTTGTGGCCAGCGGGTTGCCGGGCCCTGCAGTGAACGCCGCTGTGGAAGCCATGGGCGGAATGGCACGATTCGTCAAGTCAGGCCAAAAAGTGGTGATCAAGCCCAACATGAGTTTTCCGAATCCCCCTGAATGGGGCAGCACAACGCACCCCGACGTCGTCCGGGAACTGGTATCCTTGTGTTCTAAAGCCGGTGCGGCATCAGTTCTCGTTCTCGATCATCCCCTCCGTTCGGCAGAGCTCTGCCTGGAGAGAAGCGGTTTGAAAGCCGCATGCGGATCCCTGCCCAATACGCGTGTGGAAGGGCTCACTAAGTCCGAGATGTTCAGGGAGATCCAGGTGCCCAAAGGAAAGTCCCTCAAATCCACCATGGTGATGAAGGGGGTGCTGGATGCGGATGTGCTGATCGCAGCCCCTGTGGCGAAATCCCACAGCGCAAGCGGGGTGAGCTTTGCCCTGAAAGGTATGATGGGGCTCGTGTACGACAGAAGACCCTTTCATATGGATTTCGACCTGAACACCGCGATCGTGGATCTCTGTACCGTGCTCGTTCCCAAGCTCACCGTTGTGGATGCATCGCGCATCCTCTCCGACGGTGGGCCCAGCGGTCCCGGCAAGGTCATCCCGTTGAACAAAATCGTGGCTTCTGTCGATATGGTTGCCGCCGATGCCATGGCCCTGGAACTTGGGACCTGGTACGGCCGCAAATTCAAACCTTCACAGGTCAAACATATCAAAGAAGCCCATGAGAGGGGCTTGGGGAACATGGAGATCGCCGGCCAAGCAGTGAAAGAGGTCTCTGCCTGATGAGTTTTCAGAAGCGCATTCAAATCCCTCTTTTCCTCTTCTTCCTGCTCCTCCTTTGGCTGGCGTCGTTTCCATTACCGACATGGGTCGATGTGGGCTGGTTCCTGAAACTCGACCCGCTGGTTTCCCTCGGAACCATGGCAGTGGCACGCAGTTTCATACCGGGGCTCGCCTGGGGGCTGGCCGTTCTTGGCATTGGACTGGTTCTGGGGAGGGTCTTCTGCGGTTATATATGCCCCATGGGCACAACGGTCGATTTAGCGGACAGGGTCCTCAGGGACAAGAGAGCTCCCAAAAGAAACAGCTTTGAGGAGATGGACCGATTCAGGAGTCTGAAGTACCTCATCCTCGCAGGTCTTGCGGTTTCGGCCCTCCTCGGGCTGGGCTGGCACTTTTTCTTTTCGCCTCTTTCTATCATCACCCGCTTTTATGCGCTGGTCCTCTACCCTGTCTTCACCCTCTTCACGAGCGTCCTCGTGACCGTCTTCGGGCCTCTTCTTTCCACATTGGGTTTTGACACCCTCAGCTTTGTCCAGGTAAGGGTCCATTATTTCAGCGCAAATCTCTTCATGGCTGCAATGGTGGCTGGCATCCTGCTGCTGGGCATGGTTCAGCCGCGATTCTGGTGCAGAAATCTTTGCCCTGCAGGCGCCATTCTTGGCTTGTGCAGCCGGCGTCCGCTCTTCCGGAGGTCTGTTTCGGAAGCATGCACAGGGTGCGGGCGATGTCTCCGGGCGTGCCCGACATCCGCCATATCCAGCGATTATGTGACCACTGCACATTCCGAGTGCATCATGTGTCTCAAATGTCAGGAGGTCTGTCCTGAAAAGGCTGTCTCGTTCAATCCCGGCAAGACAGGAAGTTTTCCGTCCCGGGAAATCGATGTGTCAAGGCGGAAGTTCATTGCTGCAGGTGTGACGGGAGCCGCTCTCTCTGCAGTGTCCATGACGAACCTGCATCACCTGCATGGAGGTCTCGATCCCCGCGCCCTGAGGTCGTCCACCCTGATCCGGCCTCCGGGCGCGCTTCCCGAACCCATGTTCCAGGACAGGTGCATCCGCTGCGGCGAATGCGTGAAAGGGTGTTTGACCAACACCCTTCAACTGGTCTGGCTCGAGGCGGGGATTTCGGGGTTGTGGACCCCGAAGATCGCGGCCAGACTGGCAGGATGCGAGCAGAACTGCAACCTGTGCGGTCATGTATGTCCAACCGGGGCGATACGGCCCCTCAGCCCTGACGAGAAGCAATATGCAAAAATCGGTACGGCAAGGATAGTTGCCTCCCGCTGCATTGCCTGGGAGCAGAACAAGCGCTGTCTGATCTGCGACGAGATCTGCCCCTATAATGCAATATCGTCCCAGTTTGTGCCCGGGCACACCGTTACCGTTCCTGTGGTGGACGAGAACAAGTGCAATGGATGCGGGTATTGTGAAAACAAATGTCCGGTGGAGGGGGAATCCGCTGTGGTTGTGGAACCCATTGGGGAACTCAGGCTTGCTTCAGGTTCCTACAAGGAGAAGGCCGAAGAATTGGGCCTGGTCTTCCACGCGAGAGATGGAGTGGAAGATCACTTTATTCTGAACGAGCCGGGTGCTGAAGGAAGTGCGGGGAAATCAGAAGAGAAGCAGAGTTCGGGGGGAACCGCTTTGCCGCCGGGGTTTATTGTGGATTAATAAAGTTTGAAGAATCCGTGAAGCGTGAACTCCAGGAGGGCATGGGCACGCTTCACGGAGAAGATTTTTTTAATCCTTCTGATACTTGAACGAGACGTTTACACGGGCGCGGTAGCTCTTTACCTTCCCGTTCTCCACGGTCATATCCATCCTCGTCACCTCTGCAACTCTCAGGTCCTTGAGGGACTCTCCTGCCGTCTCGACCGCGGTCTTTGCCGCCTCTTCCCAGGATTTGGTGCTCGTGCCCACCAGTTCGATGATCTTGTAGGTGCTGTTGTCTACCATAGTGATCTCCTTTCTGAAAATGTGGGTTTAGGATAAAAGGTTTGGACTTGGGGATAGAATAACCCAGGGAACAGAAGATGTCTAATTTCACAGCGCTTAACCTTTGTGTGTTTCATGCTAAGGCTTCGGCTTTCTTATGAAAGAAAACAATAATGAACCGCGCGGTTTACGGCCCTTCTCTATTACTTGCTTATTGCGATCTCTTTGACCTCTTCGAATCACTGGCCTATGATGGGTTATGCCATATACTTTCTAATGCGAGGCTGGAATGGATCAGAGACAGACTGAATGTGTGTGCGGGCAGAAGGTGAAACCATCTCCGGATAGCTCCAAACCCCTGAAGTGTCCGGCTTGCGGGAGAGATCTCTCTGTACGCGCGAGCGAATCCATGGGTCTTTCAGACAGCGCGATCGATGCCACATGTGAGATCATGGCAGAGGAAGGGGCAATCTGGTCGGGAGCGAGATAGACCGGAGATCGGAGATCAGCAAAAGGATTGAACCGCGAAGGCGCGAAGGAAGCAAAGGAAAACGCAAAGTTTGTTTTTTCACCGGCAGGTGAAAAAACAAATAGTTTCTTGGCGTCCTTGGCGTCTTTGCGGTTAAATCTTTTCCATATTTCGGAGGAGGGATGATCGAAATCGACGGCAGCCGCAAGTCGGGCTCCGGGACGATTGTCAGGGACGCAGTAGTTTTCTCCATCCTGAGACGCCAGGATATTCTCCTGCGGAATATTCGAGTAAAGAGACCGAAGCCCGGATTGAGGCACCAGCACCTCAAGGCGATCGAGGCATCGGCGCTCATCTCCGGGAGTTCCGTGGAGGGGGCGGCGCTTGGGTCCAAGGAGATTGCCTTCAAACCCGGGTCAGGACCCAGGGGAGGCAGTTTCAGGTGGGACATTGAAACAGCAGGATCAACGTCCATGCTTGCCCTCACCATTCTGCCCATCATGTTATTTGCCGAAACTCCATCCACCCACAGGATCACCGGCGGACTTTTTCAGGACTTTGCCCCTTCCCTTTTCCATTTGGAGCATGTCCTCCTGCCCATGCTCAGAAAAATGGGCGCGGATGTGAGAGTGAAGATCCTTCAACCCGGATATGTTCCAAGAGGCGGCGGTCGTATCAGGCTGGAGGTTTCGCCCCTGAAAAGGACCCTCAGTCCCTGTGTGCTAAAGCAACAGGGGGAGGTTACTGGAGTCAAAGGCATTGCTCTCTCCTCCCATCTGGCGGAGCGAAGAGTCTCCGGGAGAATGGCTGACGCATGCCGCGAGATCCTTTCGCAAAGGGGGTGGGAGCCTCGAATCGAGATCATCGATGACAAGCCCGATCAGCCTGCCTTCGAAAAAACATCGCTCCAGGCCGGCGCGGCCCTGGCGGTCTGGGCCACAACCGAAAGCGGTTGCATCCTCGGTGCAGACATGGCCGGCGCAAGGGGAAGGACAGCGGAAACTATCGGAAAAAAAACCGCGAGAAATCTGCTGGAGGATCTCGATTCGGGCGCGACCGTGGACCGGCACATTGCAGACCAGTTGATTCCCTTTGCTGCATTGGCCGAGGGGACCAGCACTTATTTGATCCCGAGCATGACGGACCACGTGGAATCCAGACTCTGGCTGGTTCAGAAGATGCTTGGGGCCGGTGTCGAGGTCAACGGAAACAGGGTGACAATCGAAGGGATAGGAATGAAAAGGAGGTATCGCCCACCGGAAGGTCCCCCGATCAAAATACAGGATTAACCCTATAGTCGCGATCGCACTCCAGGCGCTAGAATCAAATTCCCTGCTGATAAAGGCCCTGAATCGGCCAAACCATACCTTCAATCCTTGATCACCGTGACTTGGGCGGTCACCTTGGGCATGGGGGTAGGCATGGAAGCAAAAACAGGACTGGTAAAACGGACTTTTCCGGGGGAGTTGTACGAGGAGAGGTATGCCGGGGCAAAGAGCACCCGGATCTGCATGAGGTGCGGAGAACCGATTCAGGAACTCGACAGCCCATCTTCCAGGTTGGAATATCATATTTCAGCGCTCTGCGATGCATGCCGTGAGCAGATCATCTATCGCTGTCTGCGTGGAACCCAAGAACTGGATCGATCTTAAAACGTTTCTCTATCGGCTCGGCAAAGACGCCGGGAAGAGGAGGGTATCATGCACGGAAATCCGGAAACACCCGAATCCATCAAGAGGGTTCTGTTCAGACAGATCGCGAAAAGAGGTATGGAAAACTCTCTGATCCCGCACTACCTTAGAGAACTCACCAATTCGATCTTTATACGCCCGGGCAAGAACCACTCCGAGATCAATGATCACATGCACTACCTGGGCTGGCGCGAGATTGAGGTGGATTATCACATTTTTCAGCTGGCCAAGGCCTGCCTCAACAGAGAGAAGCATAAGGGCATGGCCGCGTAAGAGGCCGGCAGATGTCAGCAAAGAGGGGTTTCGCTTCGCTCTACCCATCCTGCCTACCCCAACAATCCTGCGATGCTGTGGATGGGTCCAGCCCACTGTGCCCATGCCACCTTCCCACCCGTCTTTCAACATGCTGCAGGATGGGTAGAGCAAAGCGAAGCGCATCAAAGAGGACCAGAGGTCAGCAAGCCGGAGGTCGGAGGTCACAAAAGCTAAAGACCAACGTCCAGTCTTGCGGAGTGAATTTGTCATTTCGACCGCAGGGAGAAATCTTTTCTTTCCGGCGCGTTACAAATGCAAGATTT
>ENA-OSEO01001564-OSEO01001564.1-sediment-metagenome-genome-assembly--contig:-NODE-1564-length-39993-cov-6.804840_pt1 | contig 39993 bp, 32 predicted proteins | sample MGYA00237883_ERZ534232 | MGnify/ENA metagenome assembly ERZ534232 | reverse complement strand
CATTCGCCCTCCTCGCGCCTTGCCATGCGCGCGCCTCGACACCTGAAAAGGGGAACTTATTTTTGCACAAGCCCATAATCGCCATCGTGATCGGCGCAGCGGTTCCCATTGTCTCATCATTGCCTGTCCTTAACCGAGAGGCAACGAATCCCTGGCACCCATGGAACAGCGTGACGCCGCCGGCCAAACGGCCTCTTCCATGCCTGTCCGCCCTGCCCGAAACCCGAAGCGGCGCCAGCCCGATTCCGGTTTGCTTTCCGGGGGATCCTGTGCTACGTCCCTGCCCGCTTTTACTTCGAGATCCACCGGGGTTCGGGCGGGCCCGCCACACGGACGGTGGACCGGACAAAGAAGGAGGGCTTTCCCATGAGCGTGTCCTTTTCAGATACCCTCGATACCCTTTGCATCAACACCATCCGCACCCTGGCCATGGACGCCGTACAGAAGGCCAATTCCGGGCACCCCGGTGCACCCATGGGGCTCGCACCCGCGGCCTACGTTCTTTTCACGCGCTTTCTCAAACACAACCCCAGGAATCCTGCATGGAACGACCGGGACCGCTTCGTGCTGTCTGCGGGACACGCCTCCACGCTTCTCTACAGCCTGCTCCATCTGACGGGTTACGACCTCTCACTGGACGACCTGAAGCAGTTCAGACAGTGGCAGAGCAAGACACCCGGCCATCCGGAATACCGGTGCACCCCCGGCGTGGAAACCACCACCGGCCCCTTGGGCCAGGGGTTTGCCAACGCGGTGGGAATGGCCATCGCCGAACGCTTTCTGGCCAGCCATTTCAATCGGCCCGGTCACCCAGTGGTGGATCATCACACCTACGTGCTGTGCGGGGACGGGGACATGATGGAAGGAATCGCTTCCGAAGCGGCGTCTCTGGCCGGCCACCTGGGACTTTGCAGGCTCGTCTGCCTTTACGACAGCAACCGCATTTCCATCGAGGGCGGTACCGACATGGCCTTTACCGAGGACGTGGCCCTGCGCTTCGAGGCTTATCGCTGGAACGTCCTGCACGTGGAAGACGGCAACGACGTGGCGGCCATAGACCAAGCACTGCGCCAGGCGCGGGAAGAGCTGGAGCGGCCCTCCCTGATCGTGCTGCGAACGCACATCGGCTTTGGAAGCCCCCACAGGCAGGACTCCGCCAAGGCCCACGGCGAACCCCTGGGCCAAGAGGAGGTGCGCCTGACAAAGCGGAACCTGAACTGGCCCGAGGACCTCTCTTTCCACGTCCCCGCCGAAGCGGTGGAGTTTTTCGCAAGGTGCATGGACGCCGGGAAGCAAGCCGAGGCGCTCTGGGAGGAAAGATTCTCCGCATACGCCAACGCCTTCCCGGACCTGGCCCGGCAATGGAATATCCTCATGTCCGGGTCCCTTCCCCCCTCATGGGACCGTGATCTGCCCGTTTTTCCTCCTGACACCCCCGTGGCGACACGGGTGGCCTCGGGAACGGTTCTCAACGCCCTGGCACACCACCTTCCCACCCTCGTGGGAGGGTCCGCGGACCTGGCACCTTCCACCATGACCCTTATCAGCGGCTCCGGAGATCTGCAAAAACACTCCTATACACATCGGAACCTTCGATTCGGAGTTCGGGAACATGCCATGGGGGGCATCCTTTCCGGCATGGCCCTGCACGGGGCCATACGGCCCTACGGCGCCACCTTCCTGGTCTTTTCGGACTACATGCGCCCCTCCATACGCCTCGCAGCGCTCATGGAGCTTCCGGTGCTCTACATCTTCACTCACGACAGCATCGCGGTGGGGGAGGACGGGCCGACCCATCAGCCGGTGGAACACCTGCTCGCCCTGCGGGCCATACCCCGCCTGACCGTGATGCGACCCGCAGACGCCACGGAGACCGTGCAGGCGTGGCGCCAGGCGATCCTTCACACCCAGGGGCCCGTTGCACTCATCCTCAGTCGTCAGAAACTACCCGTCATCGACAGGCGCCGCTACGCGCCGGCTGAGGGCCTCGCCGACGGCGCCTACGTCTTGGTGGACACCAAGCCGGAGCCCCAGATCATCCTCGTCGCTTCGGGGTCGGAAGTGCACCCGGCCCTGGAGGCGGCCTGGAAACTGGACGAAAAGGGATACGGGGTGCGCGTGGTGAGCATGCCGTCCTGGGAGCTTTTCGAGGCGGCGCCGGTAACTTACCGGCAAAGGGTTCTGCCCCCGCACCTGGAAAGACGGGTCATCGTGGAAGCAGGAAGCCCCATCGGGTGGGAGCGGTACGCGGGGCCGGGAGGCAAGATCCTGGGCATGGAAACCTTCGGCGCCTCGGCGCCCGGCGCCACACTGATGGAAAAATTCGGCTTCACAGCGCAGGAGGTGGAAAAGGCGGCCCTCTCCCTTCTACAGACTCCTACCTGAAGATCTTGCGAAAATCCTCCACCGCCTTGTGCACCTCTTCCGCATCGGTGGAGGAGCGGTCCTCGACTTCGGGTGCCAGGGGCGGGTGCACGAGCTTGAGGTGCTGCACGTCGAACCGGTCTTTTGAAAAGACGGGCTCCAGGCTGAATGTTTCCATCAGCATTTCCTCCACCAGTCTTCCGTCCTGCCAGCACGCAATCCGAGCCGGATACCAGCACTTGCCGTCCAAGGACCGCCATCGATCGTAGTGAAACTCGATCCCGAATCGACTGTCTGCCCCGACCTGCCGTGTCAGGATCCATCTTAAAGGGCGAAAGGTGGCCTTGTCTATCCACACCTGCGGGCAGGTCGTGTCGGGATACCGGGCCCCGATAACGTAGGCGATGCGTCCTTCCCAGCGGCCCAGGGAAGAGACATCCATATCCACTCCCAGTTGCCCCAGCCTGCCTTGCAGAAGCTCCTTGGAACGGTAAAGGAGAAGGTCCTTGTAATGATCGAAGCGCTCCTCGGATTCACCGGCGATCCTGCCGTTGACCAGCTTCACCACGCCGGCCGGAGAAACCACCATGACGCGGTCGGCGTGCTCCGAGGCAATTTCCGTACGGAATCGATCGGGAAAGGCGTACCAAAGGCGCTCGGTGGTTTCTCCCACGCTTGCCTCTACGCCCTTGTCGTAGTGGAGCACCCGGTGGGTGATCTCCAGGGTCCTGCATCGGCCCAGATCCCGTATCATGAAATCCAGGATTTGTTCCGGAGCAAGCACGTAGGCACCGGCCCTGCACGCGATGAGCACGAGGGCTGCCACTGCCAGGCTTGTCACGGCGGCACGCAAGCGCATGTTCTGTTTACTCCCCACGCCCCCTCACGCCTTTTCCACCCATCCCAGAGTCCTTTCCATGGCCTTGCACCACCCCGCGTAAAGGGCAGCTCGCTGCGCCCCGGGCATACGCGGCTCCCAGGTCCTGCCCACCGCCCAGTTGGCCCTCAGCTCTTCGGTGTCCTTCCAGAAACCCACTGCCAGCCCTGCCGCGTAAGCGGCTCCCAGGACGGTGGTCTCCACAATTTGGGGACGGACAACGGACACCCCGAGCATGTCGGACTGGAACTGCATGAGCAGCTCGTTTGCGACCATACCGCCGTCTACTTTCAACGCCCGGAGGCGGATCCCGGAATCCTTTTCCATGGCATCGAAAACCTCCTTGCTCTGAAAGGCGGTGGCCTCCAGCACGGCCCTTGCCAGGTGGCCCTTATTAATAAAGTGGGTGAGACCGATGATCAACCCCCTGGCGTCGCTCCTCCACCGGGGAGCGAAAAGACCTGAAAACGCAGGTACGAAATAAAGGCCTCCGCTGTCCGGAACGGTCCTTGCCAAGGCCTCGATGTCGGCAGAGGCCTCCACCAGCCCGAGATGGTCCCGCGACCACTGCACCAGGGCGCCGGCGATGGCCACGGATCCTTCCAGTGCGTAGACGGGGGCCTGGCCGCCGATCCGGTAAGCCACGGTGGTGAGCAGCCCGCAGTGGGACCGCACCATCTTCTCCCCTGTGTTGAGTAAGAGGAAGCAACCGGTCCCGTAAGTGTTTTTCGCCTCCCCCGGCGCGAAGCAGGTCTGACCGAAAAGGGCCGCTTGCTGGTCTCCCAGGTCCGCGGCAATGGGTATCCGTGCCCCGAAGACTCCGCCGGGGTCCGTCCACGCGTACACTTCACTGGAAGGTCGGATGCGGGGGAGCATCCGTGCAGGAATCCCCATCCTCTCCAGCACGGCCCCGTCCCACTCAAGTGTCTTCAGGTTCATGAGCATGGTGCGGCTCCCGTTGGTCACGTCGGTCACGTGGATCCCACCGGGACCTCCAGAGAGCCACCAGATCAGCCAGGTGTCCACGTTGCCGAAGACCGCTTCACCCCTTTCCGCGGCCCCCCGCAGCCCGGGAACGTGGTCCAGCAGCCATCTTATCTTGGGACCGGAAAAATAGGTGGCAAACGGCAGCCCCACCTTGTCGCGAAAGCAATCCGGGTTCCCGCCGACGGCCAGCTCACGGCACAGAGCGTCGGTGCGGGTGTCCTGCCACACGATGGCGTTGTGATAGGGCCGGCCGGTAAGGGGGTCCCACACGATGGTGGTCTCCCGCTGGTTCGTGATCCCGACCGCGGCAAGCTCATGGGCCCCGATACCGGCGTTTTGCAGCGCCCCGGTTATGGTGGCGTAGGTCTTGTCCCGTATCTCGACGGGGTCGTGCTCCACCCAGCCCGGTTTCGGATAGATCTGGCGGTGTTCCAATCGGTGCATGGCCACCACCTGTCCTTGCCGATCGAACAAAACGAAACGGGTGCTGGTGGTCCCCTGGTCCACAGCCCCCACGTATTTGGGTGTTTGTTGCGGCATCGGACTCCTCCTGCACACGGTTGTCGGCACCCCCCTCCGGCTTTGCCGACATGCGTCCCCGGAAGGACCGGACAGACACCTTCTCATAGCGTTTCCGTGAGGCTCCGGCAAGCCCTCGAAGGGAAGAACAGGCAAGAAAGCTTCGCCCCGGTGTCCCCATTCTCCCCTTGACACCCCCCGCGAAATTCTGTATCGACCAACCAATTGGTTAAACCCTGCTCATGATCCCTGACCGGAGAGATCCATGGACACGAAGCACCCTTCCGGGTGCCACGAGCAGCCCCGGGCCGAGGAACGCATCGTGGCCGCTGCGGCGTCCGAATTTGCCACCAAAGGATATTTCGGGGCCCGGACCCAGGCCATCGCGGACGCTGCCGGCGTGAACAAGGCCATGCTCCACTACTACTTTCGCTCCAAGGACAATCTCCACGCAAAGGTCATCCAAACCGCCTTCAAGGACATCTGGAAGCAGGTGGGAACCGCCTGGCTCGATTCCGGCTCCCTGGAAGAAAGGCTCAACCGGGTGGTGGACGTGTACATGGACAACTACACGCGCAATCCGGGCTTCATCAAGATCCTCCTGCGCGAGGTCCTGGAAGGGGGGGAACGTCTTCGGGACGCTCTGGGGGCCGTCCGCTTCGAAGAACTGTGGGGGCTGGGCCTGACCCCTGCACGCATGACCGCTCGCGTGGGCGACGAGCTGGGCGTGACCCCCGCAGAGGCCACACACCTTATTCTCAATCTCATAGGCATGTGTCTTGTCGGTTTCGTGAGCCCTCCTTTTCTGGAGGCGCTGGTGGATTTGGACCTTTCGGATTTTGACGCTTACCTTGGGAACCGAAGGGCCGCGGTGAAGACCATGCTGCGGGCCTATGTCCGCTCTCGTTCGCAGACCACGGCCGGGGGTGAAACATGAAGCCTCGCAAGATCGTCCTGTTGCCGGCCCTGACACTAACTGCGGTGTCGCTCATCTACTACTATGGCTTCCGTCGGGACGGTGCGGCGAAAAACGAGATGCTCTCCTCGGGCCACATCGAGGTGACCGAGGTGGACCTGAGCTTTCGGATCCCTGGGCATGTGATCCGTTTGCAGGTGGACGAGGGAGACCGGGTCAAGAAGGGGGACCCGGTGGCATCGTTGAGCCGGACCGTTCTGGAGGCCAAGAAAGACCGGGCAGCGGCCGCGGTGAAGGAATTGGAGGCCCGGCTCGCCGGCGTGGAGCTCGCCATCCGTATCCAGGAAGAGGTGCTCGATGCGGAGGTCAGGAAGGCCGAAGCGGCCGTGTCCGCCGCCCGGGCCCGCTACCGGAGCCTCCAGGAGGGTTCCAGGGAAGAGGAGATCAAGGAGGCGGCCGCGGCCCGGGAGCGGGCCAAGACGGAAATGGAAAACCTGGCAAGGGACTTTGATCGGCTCAAGCGGCTCTATGCCCAGCGCAGCATTGCCGAAAGCCGGTTCGACGACGCCCGGACCCGTCTGGAAGCGGCCCGCGCCGCCTACGAGGCGGCCCGGGAGCGTTTCAATCTGGTCAAGGCCGGGCCGCGCAAGGAAGCGGTACGGGAAGGGCAAGCCCACCTTTCCGGTGCAGCGGCCGCCCTGGAAGCGGCAAGGGCCGCGACCGGCCAGGTGGAGAAGATGAAGCTGGACCGGGCCGCCCTGGAAGCGCAGGTGGAGCAGGCCCGGGCCGTCCTGAGGCTCGCGGAGGACGATCTGCGCGAGTCGCAGATTTACGCCCCCTTCGACGGGTTTGTGACGGTCAAGAACATGGAAGAGGCCGAGTTCGTGCAGGCGGGAGCCCCGGTGGTCACCGTGACGCGCCTGGATCGTGTCTGGGTCAAGACCTACGTGCCGGAGACGCAGCTTGGCAGGATACGGCTCGGCCAGAAAGCCGAAGTGAAGACCGACAGCTTCCCGGACAAGAAGTACATGGGAGCCGTCACGTATATTTCCCCGGTTGCCGAGTTCACCCCAAAGAACGTACAGACCAAGGCCGAACGCGTGAAACTGGTGTACCGAATCAAGGTGAGTCTCGATAATCCGAACCAGGAGCTCAAGGCGGGGATGCCCGTGGACGTTACTCTCAGGTAGGACGGCCATGGCGGTGGTGGAAGTGGACAATCTCTGCCGGGCCTTCGGAGCCATCCAGGCCCTCGACGGCGTGACCTTCTCCGTGGAGGAAGGGGAGATTTTCGGGCTGGTGGGTCCCGACGGTGCGGGGAAAAGCACGTGCCTGCGCCTTCTGTGCGGGCTGCTGGCCCCGGCAGATGGAACGGCCCGGCTTCTGGGGATGGACGTTTCCAAGCAGCCCGAGGCGGTAAAGAGGCAGATTGGCTATATGTCCCAGCCGGCGGGACTGTACGCCGATCTCACCGTAAAGGAAAACATCGAGTTCTACGCCGAGCTCTACGAAGTGGCCCGGGACCGTTACCCACGGCGCATGGAGCGTTTGATGGCGTTTTCCGGCCTGGCTCCCTTCACCTCCCGCCTTTTTCGCAACCTTTCCGGCGGCATGAAACAGAAGGTGGGTCTCACCTGCGCCCTCATCCACACCCCGCGAATCCTGCTCCTCGACGAGCCCACCAACGGGGTGGACCCCGTATCGAGGAGGGACTTCTGGCAAATCCTTTACGAGCTGCAGCGGGAACGTGTGACCATCGTGGTGGCCACCACTTACCTGGACGAGGCGGAACGCTGTCACCGTGTGGCCCTTTTCGACAGGGGGCGGGTGCGCCTGGTCATGGAGCCCCTGGCCATGCGGGGCCTGCTGCCCGGCAACTTGTACCAGGTGGCCGTCGCGGATCGCAGGGCCGCCCTGCGTGTGCTGCAGGACCTTGCCCCGGTACACCGCCCGCACATATTCGGGGCGGGGATCCACTTTTCCCTGTCTGCTTCCACCGACCTGGACCAGGTGGTGTCGGCGCTCCGAGCCCACGGGGTGGAGGTGCTCGATGCCCGCCCCATCGAGCCCGCTCTCGAGGACGTGTATCTGTCCCTCATCCAGGAGGACGGGCGGGGGGCCCCTCCATGAAACAGGCCGTAATCCTTGAAAACGTGGTCAAGCGTTTCGGGGACTTCACTGCGGTGGACAGCATCTGGCTGGAGGTGGCCCAAGGGGAGATCTTCGGCTTCCTGGGCCCCAACGGGGCCGGCAAATCGACCACCATCCGCATGCTCTGCGGGCTCTTGACCCCCACTTCGGGGAAAGGGTGGGTGCACGGCCTGGACATTGTCACCCAGTCCGAAGCCATCAAGGCAAACCTGGGGTACATGTCGCAGCGATTCTCCCTGTACGACGACCTGCGTGTGGAAGAAAACATGAGGCTTTTCGGCAGCATCTACGGGCTCGGAAGCAGCCAGTGCTCCGGTCGAACCCAAGAGGTGCTCACCCTCACGGGGCTTGAGGACCGCCGGGGCTCCCTCACACGGGAACTGCCGGGAGGGCTCAAACAGCGCCTGGCCCTGGGCTGCGCCATCCTCCACCGGCCCCCCATACTCTTTCTCGACGAGCCCACTTCCGGTGTGGACCCCTTGACCCGTCGGCGTTTTTGGGAGCTCATTTACGATTTGGCCGACGAAGGGGTCACGGTCTTCGTGACCACACACTACATGGAGGAAGCCGAATACTGCAACCGGATCGGACTCATCGACAGGGGCCGGCTCATAGCCCAGGGATCTCCGGCCCACCTGAAGAAAGAGCACTTGGAGGGACGGATCTACGAGGTGGAGGTAGACGACCCCCTCGACGCGGTGCAGAGCCTCGCCCGGGCTGAGAAGGTGCACGAAGCCGCGGTGTTCGGGCGGGTCGTGCACGTGAGACTGGAAGAGACCCTCGATGCCACCCAGTACCTTGCGACCTTTCTCGGTGAGAAGGGACGGGCCCCGCTTCACGTAAGACCCATAGAACCCACGCTGGAAGATGTGTTCGTGGCCCTGGTGGGACGACGATCCGGAGACGCGCCGTGAGCATTCGCCGCATCAGGGCCCTGGCCAAGAAGGAGTTCATTCAAATACGCCGGGACGTGCGCAGCCTCGTAGCGGCCGTCTTTCTGCCCCTTCTGATGATCTTTCTCTTCGGGTATGCCCTCAGCCTCGATGTGGACAGGATCCCCACCGTGGTACTCGACCGGGACGGCACCCCCGAGGCCCGGCGGTTCGTGAGCCTGCTGGCCGATAGCCGGTACTTCGAGGTGACGCGGTACCTGGAACGGCCCGCGCAGCTCGATGAGGCGCTTGCCCGAGGTCTCGCCCTCATGGCGGTGGTCATCCCACAGGATTTCGGCCGGGCCCTGCGCACCGGTGCCCAGACCCCCGTGCAGGTCCTTTTCGACGCCACCGACTCCAACACCACCACCATTGCCGAGGGGTATATCAAGGCGGTGGCCACGGATTTCGGCATGGCCCTTCAGGCCGGGCGACTGCGAAGGGCGGGTCTGCGCATGGCGGACATTCCGGTGGAGCCGCGCATCAGGGTGTGGTTCAACCCGGAGATGAAGAGCCGCAACTTCATCATCCCGGGCCTTACGGGGGTGATCATGATGTCCATCTGTGCGCTGCTCACCGCCATGACCATTTCCCGTGAAAAGGAGACGGGAACCCTCGAACAGCTCATCTCCACACCGGTGACACGGGGGGAAATGATCCTGGGAAAGCTCCTTCCCTACCTGGGGGTGGGGTTGGTGGACCTCACCCTGGTGGTGGGGGCCGGGGTCCTCGTGTTCGGGGTGCCGTTCCGGGGAAGCTACCTGAACCTTTTTTTCACGTCCCTGCTCTTTCTGGCCGGGACCCTTGCCTGGGGGCTGTTTCTCTCCGCCGTGGCCAAGACCCAACTGCAAGCCAGCCAGATGGCCATGCTCAGCGCCTACCTCCCGTCGTTTCTCCTGTCGGGTTTCATATACCCCATCGAAAACATGCCCGTGGTGCTGCGGGCCATCACCCACGTGGTTCCGGCCCGATACTTCGTGGAAATCCTCAAGGGGCTGTTCCTGCGGGGAGTGGGACTCGATTGCCTCTGGCCCCAGGTGCTCGCCCTTCTGGTGTACACGGCGGTCGTTTTCACCCTGGCCGTGCGCAAGTTCACGTTGAGGCTCCTGTGATGGGACTTCTGCTGATGAGGGTAAGGGCACTGGTCGTCAAGGAGCTCTTCCAGGCCCTTCGGGACCCGCGCATGCGTCTTCTGGTCGTGATGCCGCCCCTGGTGCAGCTCGTGGCCTTCGGGTACGCGGCCAACCTCGATCTGAAGAACATCCCCGCCGCCCTCTACGACGAGGACCGTTCCTCGGTTTCCAGGGAACTGGCCTTCGCCTTTTGCGCATCGGGGTATTTCCGTTTCGTGGCCCACGTGTCCAGCCCCCGGGAAATGGCCGCCCTCATCGACAGGGGGGCGGTTCAGGCCGCACTGCATTTCCCCCCGGGTCTGGCAGCAAGGGTCAACGGCGGGAAAACCGGCCAGGTGCAGGTGATTGTGGCCGGAACCAATTCCAACACCGCATCCCTGGTGCAAAGCTACACACTGCAGATCATCCAGCAGGTTAACGAAAAGCGCCTGCGCGAGCGTCTGGACCGCAACCCCACCCTCAGAAGGGTCCTTCCGGCCGGGGCGGAACCGATCATACGCCTCGAGGTCCGGGCCTGGTACAACCCGAACCTTTCTTCCCGCAACTTCTACGTGCCTGCCATCATCGCCATGATCATCATGGTGGTCACCCTGACCCTTACCTCCATGGCCATCGTCCGCGAAAAGGAAATAGGCACCATGGAGCAGATAATGGTCACCCCGATCCGGCCCGTGGAGTTCATCCTGGGAAAGACTATCCCCTTCGGCCTGGTGGGGATGGGGCAGGTGTGCCTGGTAACAGGGGTGGGGGTCTTCTGGTTCGGCGTGCCCATGCGGGGCAACCCCCTTCTTCTGTTGTGCGTGCTTCTCGTTTACCTGCTGTGCTGCCTCAACATCGGTCTTCTCATTTCCACCATCAGCCGGACCCAGCAGCAGGCGCTGATGAGCACGTACTTTTTCATCTTCCCCGCCATCTTGCTTTCGGGTTTCATCTTCCCCATCGCCAACATGCCCCGCGTCATTCAGTACGTCACCTATGTCAACCCGCTGCGCTACTTTCTCGTGATCATCCGGAGCATCTTTTTGAAGGGCGCCGGTCTCGACGTGTGGTGGCCCCACCTTGCCGCCCTTCTTGCCATCAGCCTGGGGGTCATGGCCCTGGCCGTTCGCCGGGTGAGCAAGACGCTGGATTAGGTGCCGGCGCATCGGCAGCGTGCAATATCACCTTGACACACAACCACCCCTCTGCCATGGTCCCGGAAAAGGAAAGCCGCCTCTTATCCGTTTATCCGTAAACATCATCCCATGATGTCACGGCCTGTGACTGGGAGATCCCTAAGCGCCGGATCTCGTGGACCCTCGCCGGAGCGCCTGGTGGGTCCACAACTGCGCCATAACGGAAGCAAATCCATTCTTGAAGGAGGTGAGAGAGGAGAGCCGACCAAGATCGCCACTCCCGTTTCGGTGAGCGGTGGCGGTGAGACCCATGCGCCGAACCAGAATCACAAGAAGGAGGTGCACCGATGAGAAACAAGGCTCTTTGGCTGGTTGCAGGCTGGTCCGTCCTTTTGTTGGTGCTCACGCCCGCGCTTCAGGCAGCGGGGCAGGAGATGGTCACGGATTCATTGGGTAGGTCAGTGCAAAAACCTCAGTACGGCGGTGTGCTGACCGAAATCTGGAGGTTGGAACCGGCGGGCTTTGATCCTTCATTGAGCAGCATGTACACCTGCTCCACCGTTGCCATCACGAACGAGCCCCTGGTGGGGGGAGACTGGAGGAAGGGGCCGGCTGGCACCGGCGAAACCTCTTGGGACTACAACTACACGCCGCCCAGGGAGGTGGATGGAGGCTTGATCGCTCAGAGTTGGGAGGTGCCTGGACCCGATACGATCGTTTACCACATCCGAAAAGGCATGAAGTGGCACAACAAGCCGCCCATGAACGGCAGGGAGCTCGTCGCAGACGACGTGGTGTTTGGGATTCACTATTTGCTGGAGGGCAAGGGGTTTGTCCGTAATTATCGGACGGATATCGTATCGGTCACCGCACCTGACAAACACACGGTCGTCATCAAGTCCGCCCCAGGCAAGGCGAGTGTCGCGCACAGCATAGCCGCCACCTATTCACCCATTATGCCCCGTGAAGTGATCGAAGAGCACAAGAATATGACAGACTGGAAGGTCTCTTGTGGCACAGGTCCGTTCATTCTCACGGAATATGTCTCAGGCAGCCATGCAACGTTGGAAAGAAACCCGGAGTACTGGCAAAAGGACCCCTTGCACCCTGAAAACCCCATACCTTACATATCCGGAATCAAACGCTTGTTCATATCCGATCTCTCTACACAGTTGGCCGGCACGCGAACAGGGAAAATCGACATCTTTACGTTCGTCAGCAATATCACCTGGGATGATGCACAGGAGTTAATCGGCACCAATCCTGAGTTGAAATGGCGAAGTATTCCGCCCGGGCATGGCGGGCTGGCATTCGGCGGAAAGGTCACGGAACCCCCATTCAATGATGTCAGGGTGCGGCAGGCCCTGATGCTCGCCATAGACCACGAGGCTGTCGCCAAAGACTATTACGCAGGCAAGGCTCACACGCTCTCCTGGCCCATACCGAATGTCCCGGGCTATCAGGACGTGTACACACCACCAGGTGAGCTTCCGCGACCGCTCCGAGAGCTTTTCGAACACCACCCGGAGAAGGCAAAGCAGTTGCTTGCCGAAGCAGGTTATCCCGATGGCTTCAAGACGGAGGTCGTCTGTATGAAAGACAATGTGGACGTCCTTTCCGTCGTAAAGTCCAACTGGGCAGCGATCGGCGTTGATCTCAACATCGACATCAAGGAACGGGGCGCGTGGGTAGCGATGGTTGCAGGGAAGAAATTCCCACATATGATCACAACTTATTCGCAACCACTGGAGCCCCTTGCGCTGGCTGCGCTGGCCAAGGGGGCGTTTTACAATGTGGCTGTGCTCGATGATCCGCGCATCGAATCCTACTTCGAAGCATCACAAAATGCTTGGCCCGATTCGGCCAAGCAGCGGCAACTGCTCAAGGACGTCACCGCATACATTATCGAGCAGTGCTTCTACGTCTTCTTGCCGGCGCCGTACAGTTATACCTTCTGGCAGCCGTGGGTGAAAGCTTACAACGGCGAGAGCTACTGTGGGTACATGGCCACTCTGGGGCATGCCTCCAAATACCTCTGGCTCGATGTAGAAATGAAAACGAAAAGGTGAACGAGGAAGTACACTGCGCCAGACCACAAATTGCGATTTCCTACATCCCCCACTCCTTCTAAGAGAGGGTCGGGATGAGGGTATAAGAAGCGCACTTTGTGGCCGCGCAAGGTATAAATATGTCGAGTGCCCATCCCAGACCCAAGCTTAGGGCGTGCCAATCGGTCCTCAACCGTTGGCCGGTTTTTGGACCTTCCAGTCTCCGGCTCTCTGGCCGGTATACCATGGTTCCGGAGGACTCTTGGCAGGTCCAAAGGCCGGGGGCTCATCCGGTGTTGCCGGGTGCCGGGCCAAGAGGAGGACCACCAGGCCGGGCAGGCCCGAGAGGAGCACTTTGCCCTTCGAGGCAAACGTGGCAGTTGAGCGTTTGCTGGTGCCTGGGAGCGCGGGCGTCTCGCCTGCCTTGCGGCGTGGGTGCGGGCCAAGATACCCGCGCTTCCGGCAAAGTCGACAAAAATTAAGGGATACCCTTCGCCTGTCGGCCCAAGTTGAGGGCAATGCACCCTGGCCGGGAAGCCTATGAGATCTGCCAGGCCCGTCTGCCCAGCGGGTGTCCAGCCGCGGTAAACCCAGTGACCGTCACTTATCAAGATCCCTCCCCGGTCCTCTATCCGGGCATCCAGCGCATCGGGTTGAAGTGCAAGCTGCAGTCGCCGCCGGCAATGTCACCCGTATCGAGCAACCGGTATTCGTTGACTCGGCGGATTCCCTGTGCGATACCTCTATCTTAATTCGCTTCGTAGACAATCGGGATAAGGGAGGTACCGCAATGAGAAATCCTTTCGACCCTGAGTCGCCTCAGGACCCAATGCCCCAGATCAAGCTTGAAGATCTGGACTTTGCCAAAGTCCTCCGAATCGTAAAATGGATCCTGCTTGCGGTCATGCTGATCGTCATTTGGGGCGGTGTGACCTGGGGAAGGACCTTTTACACGGACTGGCTGTGGTTCGGCGGGCTGGGCTACGAACAGGTCCTTTTGAGAGTGGTCTCGGCCAAGATCTGGCTTTTCCTGCTCGGCGTCCTCGTTTTCGCCGTGCTTGCCGCACCCAGCCTCTATGCGGCCTTCCGGTTCGAGGCAGGAATGAAACCCCAGGAAAACCCCAACCTACCGGCAGAGAGCGTGGAGAGCGCAAAGAAGCTGCTCATGTGGGTCGCCGTGGGAGCTACGGCCCTCGCAAGCCTTTTCCTCGCCGGGAAACCTGCCTCAGAGTGGGAGATGATCCTCCGCTACTTGAACGGCGTCTCCTTTGACCAAGTGGATCCCATCTTTCAGAAGGACTTTTCTTTCTACGTCTTCACCATCCCGGCTTTGAGCTTTCTCCGTTCCTGGCTCATTACCGTAGTGGTCGTCATTATGGTGATAGCGGCGGCCTATTATTATATGGGGGCCACGCTTCGGGGAGAGCGCTTCGCGCTTACCGGAAAGTGCAAGGCCCATCTAACCGTACTGGGTGCGGGCCTTTTTGTGCTGGTTGCAGCAGGACATTGGCTGGGCCGTTACGAACTCCTCTTCTCACCCACCGGTGCGGTTTACGGCGTGGGATACACGGATGACCATGTCACCCTTCCCGTGCGCACCATCTTGACTTTCATTGCCCTGATCAGCGCAGCACTGCTTGTGGCCTCCATCTACTCCGAGACCAATCGCTTGATCCTCTACGCACTGGGCCTTTGGATCGGATTGAACCTCGTGGCAGGCAACGTCATCCCCGGCGTTGTGCAGCGCCTGATCGTGGAGCCGAGCGAAATGGCCCGGGAGACACCCTATCTTGCCAGCAACATCAAGCTGACCCGCCAGGCTTACGGCCTGGAACGTCTTGGGTCCAGGAGCCATCCCGCCCTGGGCGTGCTGGACCCGCAGGTGACGGCTCAGAACCAGGGAACCATTCAGAATGTCCGGCTCTGGGATGAGGGGCCTTTGCTTCAGATCTACAACCAGATCCAGTTTTTCAGACTTTACTATGATTTCGCCGCGGTCCATACGGACCGCTACAATCCTGACGGCGAACTTCGCCAGGTCATGTTGGCCAGTCGCGAGCTCGCTGCGGAGAAGCTCCCGGCAGAGGCCCAGCGCTGGGTCAACCGGCATCTTCAGTTCACGCACGGCTATGGGGTGGCCATGAGTCCGGTCAGTGCTGTCGAGGCGGACGGACGCCCCACATTCCTCATCCAGGATGTTCCCCCTGTCGGTAGAATCCCGCTGAACCGTCCCGAGATCTACTATGGCCTCAAGAGCCTGGATTTTCTGATCACCCGGAGCAGGATGCAGGAGTTCAATTATCCCGGTCCCGCCGGCCCGGTCTACACCCACTACGGAGGAAAGGGCGGGGTCTCGTTGAGCTCCTTTTTCCGACGCCTCATCTACGCTTGGCAGTTCATGGACATCAACATTCTCATCTCCGGGGAAATCCAGCCGGACAGCCTCATCCAATACCGGCGTACGGTGCAGGAGCGGTTCTCGACCGTCACCCCCTTTCTGATGAGGGACCGCGAAGCTTACTGCGTGGTGGCCGACGGACGCATCCTTTGGATCCAGGACGCGTACACGGTCACGGACCGTTATCCCTATTCCACACCGTTTCAACGCAGGTTCAATTACATGAGAAACAGCGTCAAAGCCGTGGTGGATGCTTACCATGGCACGCTGGATTATTACGTATCCGACCCGTCGGATCCGATTGTCCGCACCTATCAGGGCATCTTCCCGAGCCTCTTCAAGAGCATGGAAGAACTGCCCGTCTATTTGAGAAATCACATCCGCTATCCTCTGGATCTGTTCAGCGTCCAAACGGAAATGCTTCTTCAGTATCACATGGAAGATCCGGTGGTGTTCTACAACAAAGAAGACCAGTGGGCCATCCCGGTGCAAACGTCTTTCGGTAAAACGCAGCCACTGAAACCCTATTACATCGTGGCCCGGTTGCCCGATGAAGAGAAGGAGGAGTTCCTCCTCATCCAGCCCTTTACACCGGTCAACCGACACAACCTGGTGGGGTGGATGGCGGCACGAAACGACGGGAAGACTTACGGTGAACTGGTACTCTACCGTTTCCCCACAGGCCGACACGTGGATGGACCCAACCAGGTGGAGGCACGCATCGACAACGACGCCGTGATCTCCGAACAGTTCACCCTGTGGGGTCAGGTGGGCTCCGAGGTATCCCGAGGCATCCTCCTGGTCATTCCTCTAGGGGACCATATCCTGTACGCGGAACCGATCTTTCTCAAGCCTGAAACCCTTGATTTCCCGGAGCTGCGGCGCATCATCATGGCCGACTCTCGCCAGATCGCCATGCACCGCACCCTGGACGACTCGATCCAGGCATTGGTCGGGCACCTGCCTGCGATTGCGCCGGTTGCCGAAGTGGAAGAAAAGCCGGCGGCGCCGCTGGCTCCGGGCCTGATACCGGAAGCCTTGGAGGCCCTTCGCCGCGGGTTGCAGGAAGCGGTCGACAAGTTGCAGGAAGCGATGGAACAACTCAAGCGCATTGGGCACTGAGAAAGGGGGCGCTGGTCCTATCTTGGGCCAATGGGTCGGGAGGCCGGTGCAACCGGCTTTCCCGGCCTTACCGGATGATTCACTCTCGGCTTTATCCAAATCCAGCCCAAAGAGGCACGGGTGGAAACGGTGCAAAGGCTAGGACACGTTTGCCGATGTCGGCATCCGGGAAGGTCCTGGAGTACCCGCACACATCGTCGCCGCATCCGTTCTTAACGGCCGGCGTATGTTATGAAATGAGTCATTGGGGACATTCGTTCAGAGACTACACAACTGCCGACCCTCCGCAGCTTGTGGACGGAAGTCCCTCCTTCCTATGTTCACAGCCCCTGCAATACTTGGCGCTCAGTTTCCCCTTGACACACGACCCCTGTCTTGTCACAGTCGCGCTTACGAAAAACCGTCTCTTCCTGCGCCAGGGGAATCCTGCCGCATCCGGCCGGTTGAAAAGCCAGTAAGGCAGCACCGATTCTTGCCTGCCCTCAGTGGTGGACCCATGGGCAAGGCGTAACCAGGCAGTCGCAGGCTTTCATTTATCCACTCTCACTGCGTTGTCGGGTTGCCTCCGCGACGACGTGCACCCATTTACGGCTCACTCGGGGTCCTGGCGTCATCGTAAACCCGACGACCGTGGGGTGTTGCAGCAAGAGGGAAGGGACTGACCAAAAGGTTTTTCAGCGTGGAAGACCGCACCCCATGCTGAACGGGGAAACACCTTAGCCATCTGAAAAAACGGCCTTGATCACCGTTCCCGCCGCATCGTTTCCCCCTCACCCCAGCCCTCTCCCACGACGGGAGAGGGAGTATAAGGAACCGGCCGGAACGATGATCAAGGCCGAAAAAACTCATCGATCAACGTGCAAACTCATTTTGGGCGGCGCATCACCGGGACCGAGGCGTGCCAGTTGGGCGGAGAATGCGTGCTCTCGCGGGCGGGTCCTCGGGATGGAAACTGACAGACAGAAGGACCAATAATCAGGAAGGGAGGTTCAAAACATGAGGAAGAGGATCCTGTGGCTCGTCGTGATCTTTGTGCTGCCACTTTCGACGGCATGGGCTTCGAACGGCAGTATGGCGAAAATCAAACTTCAAAAAAAAGATGGAAGCTGGGTGGAGAAGTCTTCGGAAAAGCCCAAATATGGTGGCACTTTTTACCAAATGCGAACTACCTCACCACAATACTTCGATACCGCCTTTGGCCTCTGTTACCTCGCACATACGCTTTTTCAGACCAATGAACAATTGTTGCAGGGAGACTGGACCAAGGGACCGCAGGGTACCGGTGAGGTGAGCTGGAAGTATTTCATGGTGCCCTCTCCGGATACGATGACAGGGAGTTTGGCCGAGAGTTGGGAACTGGTGGATGACACGACCATGCGCTTCCACATACGCAAGGGGGTTCATTTCCATGACAAGCCACCGACAAATGGCAGGGAAATGGACGCCAACGACGTCGTTTACACTCTCAAGAGGTTATGGGAAAGCCCAAAATCATATCACTACAAGGTGTTTCCATGGGAAACTCATATGGAAGCCATTACAGCACCCGACAAATGGACTGTTGTCATAAAGACAAAACCAGGCTGGCTGGGGACGATATGGGAGTGTGCCACCACCTATGGAAAGATAGTGCCGCACGAAGTTGTAGAAAAATACGGAGACATCAACGATTGGCGTAACGCGTGCGGGACGGGACCATTCATGCTGATGGACTATGTTGCCGATAGCAGCATTACTTTCGTCCGCAATCCTAACTACTGGATGAGGGACCCCCTCCACCCGCAGAACCAATTGCCTTACATCAACGAATTGAAATACTTCATTATCCCGGACGTATCGACTCAGCTTGCGGCGTTGCGTACAGGGAAAGTGGACCTGCATTTCGGTGTCAACTGGGAAGATGCGAAGAGCCTACGGGAGACAAGCCCCCAATTGATATGGGAAAAATATGCACCGACCTCGTCGCTGGCCCTCTTCGGAAGGATCGACACCAAGCCCTTTGATGATGTCAGGGTTCGGCGGGCCCTGGCCATGGCCATCAACAACCAGGAATTGGTCGATACCTTCTATGGCGGAAATGCCGAGATATTCCACAACCAAATAATGCCTGTACCGGAATTTGGGGATATCTACGTTCCCCTTGACAAGATGCCCCAGTCGGTGCGGGAACTTTACGAGTATCACCCTGAAAAGGCGAAGCGGCTCCTTGCAGAAGCGGGCTATCCCAATGGTTTCAAAACCGAGGTCATGTGCTACTCGAGCTACGTGGACGTCTTGTCAATCATCAAGAACTACTGGTTGACCATCGGTATAGAATTGGAACTGGTCGTGAAGGAATACGGCGCCTATATTTCCCTTGGCAAAAGCAGGGGTTACAATCAGATTTATTGCGCGGGGTTGAATTCCTCCATACCTTTCAGGTTCGTCATGTACGGGCCGGGGAATTTTCAGAATTACAGCCTCGTCGACGACCCCGTCATCAACGAGACAGCAGAAAAGATAAAGGCTGGCTACTTTGATCCCAGGAAGAGGCAATGGATGAAGGAAATTCATCCTTACCTCCAAGAGCAGGCTTATTACATACCGCTTCCGGGCGAGTACACCTACGCCTGCTGGCAACCGTGGGTCAAAAATTGCCAGGGGGAACTCCACGTGGGCTACATGGGCAATTACTTCGATCCGCACAAGTATTTCTGGGTCGACACAGAGTTGAGGGAAAAATCGCTGGGGAAGAAATAGGTGAGGTAACCGAGTGAAAAGCAAAAGGGCCTCCGTGAACGTGGCAAAGCTCTTGGAGCCTGTCTTCCCTGCCCTGGCACGTGGCATGGCGCGCCGGCGCAGGGGGGGGGGGGGCTTGTCCGGCGAGTTGCTGCGCAAGGGACCCGAACGCGGAGCCAAGAGCCCTAAAGCGGAAAGGTGTTCGCTATAGACTGAAATCAGCAGGCGTCGGTCTGCTGTGCCGTTCACGCGCCGGGCTTGATCATTGTTCCGGCCAATCAGGCCGTTCGCAATGTGCGCCCCAAGGGTCCACCGCCTGAAGCGGGCCGGTAACCGATCCGCTCCCCTTTGAGGGGGATTAGGCGCTTACGGAGCGCCTAATACAAACATGTTTGTAAGAACGAAATGGCGCCACGGCGCCGGACCGAGCATTCCAGGGTTCGGGTTTTCGCTGCGCCGAAAGGACCGCTTTTTTGCGCCAGAAGTCGCGGAAAAAGCATAGTCCCTTGACGTTCAGATTCTGTCCGTTCTTGGCAGGACTTTTGTTCAGGCAGCAGGCAACTCGGGGATGATGAAGGATGATTCCAGTTTCGAGCCGACGCCTGCCACCTTGCGACCAATCTCGGCAAGGTAGTACTTGTTGGTCCTCCCGACCCGTTTGATAAGCCCATGAACCCGCCACCGCTCACCGAACCCCTGTGTCCCGAGTTCGAAGGCATGAAGGCTGGATATAACTGGTCACCCGATGGCGTCAAGTTCAATAATTAACTGCGTTCCTTGCTGCCCGTATACCTCCCTTTCACTTCGGGTTGGTAGCGCGCAGTCGCCTCGCTTCGATGAGTGCAATCTCACGCATGAGCACATAGCCCATGCGAGGCTGCTTCTGCATAAGCTCCGTAAGTGCGGCGTGGTTCAACTCGATGCACTCGGTCTCTTCGAAAAGGAAGACGTCTGCGCTGGCCGGAAGCTTGTCAAGGAACTCGATCTCACCGACGAGGGGCTGCCCTGAAAGAGTGACGATGTGCTTCCCATTTACCCGAACCTCGGCCTTTCCTTCCAGAATGATGAACATGCTGCCCATCACCTTTCCCTGCTGGATGATGCGTTCTCCTGCTTTGCCGTGACGCAAGGTGGCAGCTTCTTTCAGCATTTCCCTCTCCGCGTCGGTCAGGCCGGCGAACAGCTTCACCTGGGCCAAAGCGTTGGATAACTCCGATGCATTGGCCTGCTGTGCGGCAAAGGAATTTGCCCCAAGAACGCCAACCATCGCTGCCAAGACTGCCCCAAAAACCCGCGTTGCAGCTCCAGAAAACATAGAGTCCCCTCCTTATCGTGAAGGATGAACCGACACTTCACTCATGCCAAGGCCGTACAAGTCAGAAGGAAATGAGGCCCATGCCAAGAGGATAAAATCTAGCCAAGATTGGTCGCGACTTCGGTAACGAGCGTTCAATGCACGTTTCGAGCTGGGCTTTGCCCGTGCGAATCAAACGAAATCGTTATGCTCTTATGTCGAGAACTCTGAGAAAAGATTACACACTAAAAGGAACCAATAATAACGCAACAACAAATGCTGTTACGAAGTTCTCTATACCGGAATCCTTATAATCAAAAAAAGGTCCATCCGGTGTTGCTGGGTGCTCCTAAGCGATGGTTCATCGTAGCCTTGATCATTGCTCCGTCCACATCCCACCAAGTGCGCAAGCGTCTTTTTTTGGTGGGCAGTGCCCCCTATCGAAGACCTCCGTGCAGGCGGGGCTCAGCGGATGGGCGCTGCGCATCGCGCAACATGCGGCCGATGGCAAAGACGCCCCGCCCGGCCGGAACGATGATGACCTTCATCGCTTTCCCGGGAGCGGGTGTATCCTGCCCGCACCCCAGGAGCGGGGGAAACGCCCGTGCTCCTAAGGGCTCGTGCAAAAATAACTTCCCATTTTGATGCGCCGATCCATCACGCCTGGCGGCGTTGCTCGGGAGTTAAATGGCCAGCCATTCGCCCTCCTCGCGCCTTGCCATGCGCGCGCCTCGACACCTGAAAAGGGGGACTTATTTTTGGACAAGCCCTTAGGGCCGGCAAACGCGCTGGCTGCCTCGTTTGCGTCGAAAGGCAAGGTGCTCCTGTCGTCCCTACCAGGTGCGCTGGTCCTCCTGGCCCGGCACCCGGCAACACCGGATGAGCCAATCGCAATTGATGACCGCGCGGTGCAGTTTGTGGTTCAGGCCAAAACCGCAGGACCTTCGAAACCGCAGTCACAGTGGCGCTAGCTTGAGGACTTTGAAGGTGCGAGGACGCCGGCATGGGCCATAAGATGCCCTTTGGGAGCTCTTTACCGTCTTCTCGGACTTCTCAGCGGTAGTATCCGGTGCCGACAACCCATCCGAAAGGCTCAAACAGAAGGACGTATGACCTCTTGGGTCGGGCTGTCGTCTCTCCCTTCTTTGGAAACCAGTACTCAACATAGCCGCCGCCGGCTCTGCTCATTGCCAAGAATTCCTTTATGTAGAAGGTCCCCCGTTGATCCTTGTCCTCAAGCCGATTCCTCCCTTCCACATCCATTCTGCCGTACAGAACGATATTGACGCCCTCCGTCGTGTCGGCCCAGAAATATCCGTCTGTACCGTACCTGAGCGCCCGCAGAAGGTCGGCACCAAGCTTTTTTGCCTGTTGAAGGGTCATTTCCCCCTGATGATGTTTGTTTGAGATCGCCTGAAGCATGCTGACTGCTGTTTCGACCTCACTCTTGATGAGCAAGTCCTGAGCGGAGTAGCTCCCCGGTTCTTCAGCCTGTGCACAAACCGGCAAATACAGAAGTGTCACATTGAGAACGACGGCAATCAATGGCATCAATGCTCGTTTCATACTTTCTCCCATCGATTTAGAGTGCCTGGAGCGCTTAGACCATTCAAGGGGTCGAGGCGCACTGTTACGATTCGCACCGCTGTCGGCAATTCCAAAGGACCAGGCATTTGGACAATTGCACGTGCAGTGCAGACCCGATTGAGTCACCATAGTAAGGATTTATGCTAAATTCAACCACAGAATTGAGAGGCGGGTTGAGGCGTAAGGTGACAGACACGGGGTGAGACGGCCTTGGGCGATTGACTGCAAAAGCGTCAGGGACCGATGAATTACGGTCATGCGTGGAATGAGCGACGCCGTCACCGCCACAGTACTGTGGTCAATGTGCTTGGGAACTGACTTACCCCCTGCATGAGAGCAAAATTCTGAGAGCCGGAAAGAAGCCATTGGCCGGGTCTGCGATCCAGGTCGATTTCTGCCTTGACATAGTGCAAGAATTCGGAAACCTAGTGAATTGGATCGAGAATCACCGGTGGAGGGTTTTCCTTCAAAAAGCCGACCGGGTCATCCGGGACCCGGGCGCGGACATCCCGATTTTCCAGGGAAACGAAACGGTGGCTTTCAGAAAACCTCTTCATGAGGAGCACACCTGCGTGATCCGTCACGGAAGATGCAGTGGCGGGTGGCCAGCAAGGAGGGATCACTTGTCGTGCCACTTGGGCTTTCTCTTCTGCACAAAGGCCCCGATTCCCTCGGTGGTTTCCCCGGAAAGGTACTGGTACTGAAACAGGTCCGGCTCCAGCATGATTCAGACCGCCTCTTCGGCCTGCAGGGCCTCCATATCTTCCTGGGAGAACCCGAACTCCCGAAGGACCTCGTTCGTGTGCTGCCCCAGCTCCGGCGCGGGTCTTCGGATGCTGCCCGGTGTCTTTCCCAGCCTGACGGGAATCCCGACCAGCTTGACGGGACCTGCGCGGGGATCGTCGAAATCGACGAGGTACCCGTTGGCCTTCACCTGGGGGTCGTTGGCCACCTCTGCGTAATCGTTGACCGGGCCGCAGGGAATGTCCACCGATTCAAATGCCTTGATCCACTCGTCCCGGGACCTGGTGAGCAGGACCTGGTCCAGAATCCCCACCAGCTCCTCGCCGTGGTTGCGGCGGTGCGCCACCACGTCGAACCTGGGATCGTCTTTCAGGTCCTGCCTGCCCAGTACCGTGCAAAAGTCGGCCCAGAACCGGTCGGGCTGCAGTGTGGCGATGACGAGCCATTTGCCGTCCCCTGCCTGATAGGTGTTCCACATGGGGTTGGGGACTTTCTTCCTCGACGCCCGGCCCGGGGCCTTCCCGGAGAACAGATAGCGTTGCAGGGCCAACTGGCCGAAAGCCACCTGGCTGCCCAACAGGGAGACCTCCACCTCCTGTCCGATTCCGGTCCGTTCCCTTGTGAAAAGCGCGGTCACGATGCCGTAGGCCAGAAGCACGGCGCTGATCCAGTCCGCGGCACCGTTGCCCTGGATCAAGGGCGGCGGGATGTCCGGCTCGCCGGCCACGCTCAATACGCCGCCCCGACCCTGTGCGATCACATCGAAGGAAGGCTTTCGCACATCAGGGCCTTTGCTGCCGTATCCGTTTCCGCATGCATAGATCAGCCCTGGGTTGATCCGTGAGAGAGTCGTGTAGTCGAGATTCAGTCTCTCCACCACGCCGGGCCGCAGGTTGGTGACGAAAACGTCCGATTGTTCGACCATCCTGTAAAGGGCCTTCTTGCCGACCTCCTTGGTCACATCGAGGGCGATCCCCCTCTTGTTGCGGTTGTTGCACTCGTAATAGGTGTTGAGGGGTGAACGGTCACCGCGCCAGACCAACCCGCGACCGGGATCGCCGGTGCCTCGCTGTTCGATCTTGATCACATCGGCGCCCATGTCCGCCAACATGGCACTGGCCACCGGCCCCTGCTGCCAGACGGTCAGGTCCAGAACCTTGACACCTTCAAAGGGCATTCCCATCGTCTGTTCCCCGTATGGGCGGCTGCGCCCGCGTTATTTATCATTGGTGGGGTTCGCGCGGCCATCTGCCATCCGCAGGCCGCGCCCGCGTCATTGGCGGCTGAGGCCGCCGGAAAGGACTTGCGCGTTGCGGGTGAGAGTATGTCAAAACCACCATGGCGTGTCAAACCGAGCGGGAACCTGCCCAGGGAAAATCTTGCCCCCTTCACGGCAGGAGGTCGGTGGTGGTTTCCGCGGTCCCTGGGGGAGGATGCGTGCATTTCGGGGAACCGAGGCGGAGGCAAGCGGGTGACGTCCGACATGGAACAGTTATTGCATCAACTTCGTTGTCAGACAAAGCAAGAAGATCGGGAGGTGCCCATGGCGACGCTGAAATCCTTGAGCATTCGAAGTTATCTGGATCTGGTTCGGGCGGCGGTTTTCGGCGCCAAGTTCCGGGAACACGGCAAGGGAGATGGTTTGGACTTTGCCCGGATCCTTGGACGTCAAGCCGCCGACAAACAGGAAAATCCATCCAAGGGTCTCACGACGGCGGATTATTTTTCCCAGCCGGTCCGTGTCTACAGAGCGCCCCTGCACTATCGCCGAGAGGACAAGGACGGACCTGCTGCAAACGGGGCCCCGCCGTCTGCGGCCGGGCAGGATGCTTCGCCGGTCGCAAAGGCCGCGGCAACACCCGCCTCCGAGGAGCACCCGCGCCCTTCCACCGCCACCGATGAGAAGGAGTCTGCTCCTGCCCGAGACATCATCGAGCAGGCCGTGCATCGCGCCGCCGCGAAGTACGATCTGCCTCCCAGGCTTATCCGCAGCGTCATCCGCGCCGAGTCCGACTTTCGCCCCGATGCCGTGTCGCCGGCGGGGGCCCGGGGGCTCATGCAGCTCATGCCGGGGACCGCACAGGAGCTCGGTGTGACCGATGCCTTTGACGTGCACCAGAACATCGACGGGGGCTCGCGCTATCTGCGAAAGATGCTGGACCGCTTCGGAGGGAACCTCCAAGTCGCCCTGGCGGCTTACAACGCCGGGCCCGGCACGGTGCAACGATACAACGGCAGGGTCCCGTACCGGCAAACCCAGGAGTACGTGAAGCGCGTCATGCGCTTCAGCGGAGAGAGAGCCTGAAGCCGGTGCCGGGGACGGGCGCGCCCCCGGCACGGCGCCGTTGCCCGGCGGCTTGTCTTTTTCAATCCGTTGGTCGTCAGCCGTTTTTCCGCGCCGCAAGGGTTCCGGCTTCCAGACGCCTCACCTTTTCTTCCAGGTCCGTGATGGTCCCCTGCTGCTCGAGGGTGTACAGGGTCAGCTCCTCGACTTTCTTGAGAAGCCGCATCAGGGTGTCGGCCATGTCCAGTCCGTTGGCCTTTATCTGCCGCTCGGAAGGGATTTCCGGCAGGTGCCGGTTTTCCTTGATAAAGGCGTCCAGCTCGGCCAGGGGCATGGGCCGGTACCCGGGCTCGAACACATAATCCGGCACGTTCAGGGCCGTTCCGTTGGCGATGAAGGAACCCGTCGCGATGATGTCCCCATTGGCCTTCAAGTCCCCGTCCACGTGCAGCTTGGTTTCGGGGGAGGTGGTGCCGATGCCCACATCCCCGTTTCTCTGGACCGAAAAAAGGTAGCTGGTGTCAACGAAGACGTAGAACTGTGAACTGTCGGATCCGGCGTTGTTGACCCCCACCTCCCAGTCCGCGTCAGGGTCCGTGCTGATGTTTAACTCGATGTCCGCTTCATTGGATTCGGAGACCACATTTACCAGGTTCCCGGAATTGGCCTGCACATGCAGGGGGGCGGTGGGGCTCGCCGTACCGATGCCCAGATCCCCATTGGTGATGCGCATGTCGCCGCCGTTGACATGCAGGATCCCCTCGGCCGGGCCGTCGGAGCCCAGCCCGATGGCCACGCTTCCCTGGACCACCCGCAGCTCGTTTTCCACCATCGCACTGCCGCTCACGCTCAGGTCACCGCGCACCTGCGCCTTGCCCTTTTGAAGCTTGAAGGTCTCCACCTGGGAGTCGCCCACGTGGAACCACATGCTGTCGTCGGCATGGTTGTAGTCGATGATGCCGATCATGCGGTTCTCCGGGTCCCCGAAGGTGATCCCCGCGCCGCTGGTGTTGGGGGTTTGGAATGACAGGTAGTTCAGCCCGTTGGTTCCCTCGAGGATGAGCAGCGATCCGCCGGGGGTGGATGTCCCTGCCTCCCCGTCCTGCACGTGGAGCCTGGCATTGGGGTTATTGGTCCCGATGCCCACATTGCCATCTCCCTTGATGGCCACCGCCGTTTCCTGCACCCCGTCATAGCCGGTGTTCACAAAGGCAAAACCCGAGCGTCCGCTGTCGGGGATCGAATGGTTGCTGTCCGTCTTTTCGAACACCAGGGCGTCGTTATCGGTCCCGAAGAAGTCGTCGTCCCAAACGATGCGGAATCCGTCGTCGCCGGGAGGGCCCGTAAGGTTTCGGTCGTTGGAAATCAAGGTCATGGAACCGCCCTCATTGGGCAGCCTGATGGCGCCCCTTATGTCCAGGTTGCCCTTGAGGTCCATGTCCCCGCTTTGGTGGAGGGTCACCAGGGTGTCTCCGTCGCGGATTTCATTCTTGGCGCCGTAGGCGAGCCGGAAGGTTTCGTCATCGTCCATGCCCAGCATCCAAGCGTCGGTGTCAGTGTCCCTGTTGCCCATCTGGATGTACACTTCGGTGTCCCCGCCCGTCTGCAGAGCCAATTGCGTGTCCCCACTGTTCCGGGCAATGACCGCGGCGGTTTCCTCGGGAGCCTCCACGCTGAGGGTTGCCGCGGGTGTGGTCGTGCCGATGCCCACTTTCCCGGCGTTGTCCACGTAGAGGGCGTTCTCGGCACCTGCCCCTGCACCGCTCAGGGCGCTCACTCCGGTCAGTCCGGACCCGTCGCCCACGAAGGCAGCGGCCTTGACCGTCCCGGAAACCTCCAGTTTCTCGGTGGGTGTCTGGGTGCCGATGCCCACGTTGCCCTCCCTGGTGATCCGCATCATCTCCGCGGTGTGCAGGGTGGGACTTCCGGTTTCGGCCAGTTCGAAGGCCATGTCCGCATCGAAAAGCCCCCTGTCCACCACCCGGATGCGGGCCATGAGGCTGGGACTGTCCTCGTCGGAGTTGGTCTTGAATGCGATGGCCGCCGAGTTTCCTTCCCCTCCGGTGGCCTCTTGCACGAGCAGGACATCTTTATCCGTGTCGGTCTTCTGGATGTGCAAGGGAGTCTGTGGGGTTTCGGTGCCGATGCCCACGTTGCCGTCCACGTAGTAGATGTCGTTGCCCTCTCTTACGAAAGGCCCGTCTCCCCCCAGGGACAGAAGGGTCCAGTAGTCGGTGTCGGGAGGGGCGTTGGAAGGACTCGATGCGTGACCCTGCGTGCAAGCATACTGTTTTCCCTGGCTTTCGACGACATCGCAGGCAACGTAATTTGTTCCGCTCACCCAGGCCCCTTTCCCTGTGAGGAGGCACGAAGGATCCAAGTCCGGATAAACCCCAGAGGACACCTGGAGCGCATGAATGGCCTCCTGTAGATCGATTCGGCCGTCGGCATTGATGTCGCCCGCAATCCCTGCATAACCGAAGCCGGCACAGAGGAGTACCGCCAAGCACCCCAGGGTCGTCACTTGCATGGCTTTCATGTTCTCGTCTCCTTGTTCCAAGGTCCTGATGATGTACATCCTTCAATAAATTAAGTCGCTGCGCCGCACTTGCGGCAGGATAACCCCTTATTTCCTACCGATGAACCCCGGACCGAAAAAGGGGAGCCGCAGCAGGAAAGGTGCCGGACACGCGCGTGCCTTCGGGATTCGCCGACTTGTCCACGTCTCACCTTTTGCCTATGGCACGGATGGGAGACTCGGTCAAGGGTGTGGGACACGCCTCAGGTGTGTGGGATTTCACAAAAGGAACGGGTCGAGGTGATGATCGGCACGCACGTGGGGTTGGTTTCGGGACTTTACGATGGTGCGCGCCGCCCAAGGGGAGCCGACGCCCGCCGGGGGGACCGGCGATTCGCCTTCACGCGTTTCCCAAGGGCTCGGTTTCGGCCAGGCGCAGGAGCTCCGAGTCGTTCGGGTGCATCCTTTCAAGGGAACGCACCTTGAATTCCTCGATCATGTGGGTGATCTTGGAGATGATGAACCCCCTGATGAGAAACATGATCGCAAAGTGCTGCGAGCCGCTCAGGCCCTTGAGTCCCATCGCCTGGAAGATGTCTTCCACAACGGGAGCTATCTGCTGGTGCATCTTCTTCTGGGTCTCGTCCAGAGCGCCCTCCTTCTTCGCGCCCCATACCGCGGGGACCACGTAGGTGGCGGGCTCGGCAAGAAGCTTCTTGTTGTGTGCCGCGAAAACGTCCAGTGACACCTTGTCCATGAGCGGCCCCATGACCCTGGCTATCCGCATGATGTCTTCCTGCCCGGGTCCCGCGGGGCGCACGCCTCGCAACTTGTCGAGTATCTTCATCGCTGCTCGGTTCCTTCGCATCGACACGATGCAGTGGAAGCCCGGCGTGGGCGAGGCGTTCCGGTCGCCCCCGCCTCACCTCCCCCGGGTGCCGGACATGCCGCCTCTGCTGCGGATGCGCGCATACCCTACGAGGGCGGACATGGCGCGGGCACAGTCTTCCGGTGTCTGGTACATGGGAATGCCGGCGCTTTTCAATATGTTTTCAATTAGATCGTTACCAAGCTCCCGAAACTTCATGGTGACCACGGGCTTGCCGTATCGCTCCGGGATTCTTGCGAGCAACTCGGCTCCGTCTATGCCGAGTTTGGCAACGGTTCCAGCGGACTTCGCCTGAAAGGGGCTCACCGGCACGTTGGAGATGATCCCGTCGATGTAATCGAGAACCGCCAGCTTCTCGGCGATCATGGCTTCATCCAGGGCGGTTCGGCTTCCGCCGGCAAAATCCACGGGGTTGGAGGGCACCGGTGCATGGGGCGGCAAAATGGTCTTCATCGCCAGGCCCGCTTCCCGCTCCAAGGGGGGCACCTCCAAACCAAGGGCCGCACAGGCGTCCACCGAGACTACCCCCTGGCCCCCGCTGCCGATGATGCCGACCCGGTTCCCCTTGGGAAGGGGCTGATGGAGCAGGGCTTCTGCCATGACGAACAGATGCTCCACCTCGTCCACCCGGATGATTCCGGCCTGGTGGCACATGGCGTCGAAGATGGCGTCGGAACCGGCCACCGACGCCGTGTGGGACAGGGTGGCCCGCCAGCCTGTTTCCGAACGGCCCCCCTTGTACACGAGGACCGGTTTGGATGGGGTCACCCTTCTCACCCTGTCAAAGAAATCCCGCCCGTCTTGGATGCCTTCCAGGTACAGGACGATGACCTTGGTTTTCGGATCGCTGCCCAGATACTCGATCAGCTCCCCGGCCGTCACATCCGCCTGGTTGCCCAGACTCACGAAAGCCCTGAGTCCGTACCCCTTGGCCCAGGCTATGCGCGCCAGGCTGCCCCCATAGGTTCCACTCTGGGAAATGAACGCGATATGCCCCGGCGAAGGGTCCGGTTCCAGGGCGATATTGAGCCTGGATTCCGCGGTCCAGATTCCCATGCCGTTGGGCCCCACGAACCGCAACCCCCCGGCGCGGGCCGCGTTGACCGTTGCCTCTTGCAGGGCCTTTCCTTTCTCACCGGTCTCGGCGAAATCGGCCGATATGATGACGCCCGCCCGTATGCCTTTGCGAACACAGGCTTCCATGGCCTGGGGCATGTGCCGGGCGGGAAGGGTGAAAACCGCCAGGTCCACCTCATGGGGGATCTCGTCCACCGTTTTGTAGGCCTTGAGTCCCAGCACTTCCTGCCCGTTCGGGTTGACCGGGTACATGCCCCCTCGATAGCCAGATTTCAAGGCGCGCTCCACCACCCGGTACCCCCATTTGGTGGGGCTGGCCGACGCGCCGATGAACGCCACGGACCGTGCGTTGAAAAGGCGATCCAACTGCCCGATTGTCTCCCTGACCATACGCTTTCCCACTGAAGATCGACGACCGAAAACCCGCCCATGACCAAGACCGATGAGCGAGAGCCCCTTGCCTAGTGTCGTTTGAAGGCCGCGTATGCGGCCAATCGCGCCAACGCGCCCGCAGCCCGGCCTGCGTCCGGATACACGGGTATGCCCTTGGGAAGAAGCCTCCTGCAGTCCCCGGCCACTGTCTCCAGGGTGCTGACGGTGGCCACCGCAACAGGTTTTTCCATCCCGCGTGCGGCGTCTGCGACCACGGCGCAGAATTTTTCTCCTCCCAGTCCGATGACGATGATCATGTCCACGTTCTCGTCCTCGTTAAGGATCTTTATCACCTCGCCGTACATTTCGGGCGCCTCTATGGCCGCTATGCTCAGGTCCACGGGATTTTCCGCGCTGCTTCCGAAAGGGGGGATGATCTTGGTGAGGCGCTCTTTGGTGCGCGGGGAGAGTCGAGGTACTTCGAGGCCGAGGTCCGTGCAGGTGTCCACTGTGCCGACCGCGGGTCCCCCCGGACCCGTGGCCACGGCCACACGCCTGCCTCGGGGCAGGGGGGCGCTGTTGAAACAGTAGAGGCAGTCCAGGGCGTCTTCGAGGCTGTGGATCCGCATCACTCCTGTTCCGTCGAGCACTCCTTCCCATACGGCGCGAGACCCTGCCAGGGCCCCGGTGTGAGAAGCGGCGGCCCGGGCTCCCACATCGGTCGTGCCGCATTTCCAGGCCAGAACGGGCTTGTCCCTGGCTATTTCGCGGACCAGTGCATGGAACCTGCGGCCGTCGCGTATCCCTTCCAGGTACATGAGGATGATTCTCGTTTCGGGGTCGCTCCCAAGGTACTCCAGAAAGTCCACCGCGTGGAGGTCCGACTCGTTGCCGCAGCTTATGGCCTTGCTGAAATACACGCCGTTTTCGGTGGCGATCTTAGTCAGCAGGTCGCCGAAGGAACCGCTTTGGGTCACGATGCCGATGGTGCCCGGGTCCATGGAGGGGCCCAAAGGAAACGGCAGTCTCGAAGCCGGGCAGTAGATCCCCAGGCAGTTGGGCCCTATGATTCGCGTACCCCTGAGCCTTGCCTCCCGGACGATCTGCCTCTCACGGGCCGGAGCGTCGGGGCCCTCGAGGCCGAAACCGGCCGAAGTGATCACCACTCCCTTGACCCGCTTTTCCATGCAGTCCCTCACTGCCGGAACGACCGCCTTGGGCGGGAGCAGCACATGGGCCAGGTCCACCGGGCCTGGGATGTCCTTCACCGAGGGATAAGCCTTGAGGCCGAGGATTTCCGTTTCCTTCGGGTTCACCGGATAAAGGGTGGGGAAACCGGCTTCCAGGTAACGGTCCATGAACATTCTGCCCACCTTCCCCTTGCCACCGGACGCCCCCAGAATCGCCGCACTTTTGGGGTGGATGATGGGTCCCAGGTCCCTGAGGATGTCCCCCTGCATCGTGGTTCTCCTTGGAAAAAAATGCCGGACGTGGGGCGGTAACCGCCCTTTGCCCCTCCCGGTGGTGCCTCCATGGCACGAATTGCCGGCACTGTCAACTGGGCCGCGGCCCCGACTCCATGGAGAGGCCTGGAAGCAAAAGGTTCCGAGTCGTGTTTGTGGCGCACTTGACAAGTGAAAAGAGACAATTATTTTCATGCAAACAGACGGAAAGCGGTGACGGGTGCCTCACAAGAAGACACACCCCTACTGCTTACTGGAAGCATGGTTCCGGTGACAGGTTGTGTCATCTAACGATCCTTTGCTAGTGAAGGAACTGGGAATACGCCGTAGGCCGGGCGGCGGCAAGAATGAATCCAGGTGCATTCGAAGGGAGACCGGAGTGCGGACAAGCGTGCAGTCAGGTGCCTTGAGATGTGTTTGGACTCCCACACCGTGAGCCCCTCCGTACCCCGCGCTCCGCAGCAGTGTGACAAGCACCCGACACCGAAGATGGATTTTCCCTTGCACTGACGGCAAAGGGGTGTGCGGGGCCCGTGTTTCTTCGTATCACCTGCCACCCGCCGCCTGAAAGCCCTCGTTCCGACTCGTGAAGGTGTGATTTTGTGTAAGGGCCGTAACAAGACCTCATGCTCCCGGCAGCTCGGGGGCCCAGACCGGGGGTACATGTCGCGGCAGGTGTGTGCATCGGTCGGTGAGGGGAGAACGAGATGGCGAGAAGGGACTACTACATGGTACTCGGGATATCGAGACATGAAAGCCCCGGTGGTATTCGGACCGCCTTTCGTGCACTCGTCAAAAGGTATCATCCCGACTATGTAGGACCTGGATGGGTGGAAAGGTTTCAGGAAATCATGGAGGCTTACCAGGTCCTGTCGGATCCCGAGCAGAGAAAATACTACGACAGGAGGCTTTTTCAGGCTGAAGCATTCCCTGCGAGGCATTCGATGCCGGTATTTCCGGCAGGGGGAAAAGAGCCAGAGGCGCTGGTTCCCCAGCGCGTGTCCGTGATGCGGGACTTTTTCACGGGGAACGAGTCGTTCGACGCCCTCTTTGCACGGTTTTTCAGGAACTTTTCGGGCATGGGAATCCCCAAGGCGGAAAGGCCTGAGAGCCTTGGCGTGGAGCTCATTCTCACAGCCGACGAGGCCGTGCGTGGCGGACAGGTGGCCATAGGGGTCCCTGTGTTTTTCCCGTGCCCTTTTTGCGGAGGCAGCGGGTCCCAGTGGCCGTTTCGGTGCTCCGAGTGCGGCGGACGGGGTTTACTGGAAGAAGAGGAATCTGTGCAGGTGGTCATTCCTCATAGGGTCCGAAGCGGAGATGTCTTCGAGATTCCTTTGAGGGGAGTGGGGATCCATAATTTTTACCTGAGGGTGGTGATTCGCGTAGGAGCCCAATGAACGCCCATCCCCCCCCCTTCTGGTTTCCACAACCGTGCGCGGAGGAAGGGAGACGGTCGTTGAGGGGGGGGGGCGCGGTGCTCACCCGGAGTGAGGCTTTTGAGATCGGTTGACCGTCATTCAACCGAAGATGGGTTGAGAAAGGAGGTTTCCATGATTATCAGAAGAGCTTTCGGAGGTTGGCCGGTAGAAGGATCCAGGAGTTCCTTCGACGAACTGGAGCGCGTGCGTCGGCAGCTCGATGATCTGCTGGAGAGGGGATTCGGGACGGGGTTCCTCGCGGCGCGCGCAGGGGTGTTCCCCCTGACGAACGTGACGGAAAGTCCGGACCGGTTCACCGTGCGGGCCGAGCTGCCCGGCATCAAACCGGGCGAGTTGCAGATTGCGGTGGTCGGACGGAGCCTTTCCCTCTCGGGGGATCGAAAGATCCCCAGGGACGAAGCAGTGAGCTACCATCGCAGCGAGCGTGAGGAAGGCGGTTTCAGCAGGACCATTACCCTGCCTGCCGACATCGACAGCGCCAAGGTGGAGGCCACTTGCTCCAACGGTGTTTTGACCATCACCCTGCCCAAGGCGGAGGCGGCGAAACCGAAGCAGATCACCATAAAGGCCGGTTGATGCCGGGCCGATGGCCCGAACGGTCCACCTGAAAGGAGGGATTGCTATGACACACCATACTCAGGAAGCCAAAGACCTGGCCACGCGAGATACCATGGGGGTGGGTCCTTCCGCGGAACACACCCGGCCGGGCAGGACCTTCACCCCTGAAGTGGATATTTACGAAAAGACGGAACAGATCGTTCTCGTGGCGGATATGCCGGGGGTAAAGGCCGAAGATCTGGTCATAGACCTGAGGGACAACGTGCTCACCCTCAGCGGCGAGGTGGCTCCTCCCGAGGCTCCCGAAGAAGCGGACGTGATGCGCGAGTATTTTACAGGCCGGTACTATCGTCAGTTCACCCTTTCCAACGTCATCGATCAGACCAAGATCGAGGCAAGTCTTGTGGATGGAGTGATGACACTCACGCTGCCCAAGGTGGCGGAGGCCCAGCCCCGCAAGATCACCGTGAAGGCGGGATGATCGTGCAGTTCGGAGCCGCCGCGTTGGCGTGAATACTCTCGATTCCGTCTCACCGCCAAACAAGCGAGGGGCTGCACCTGACGGTGCGGCCCCCCTTTTCCTCGAGTTCCTGTGCGCCGCGCAAACCCCGATACGTGGCGTCCCACGGCCTCTTTCTCCGTTTTTCCTGTGATCTCATGCGCCTCCGATGCAAAAGGGTCTTGAAAAAGCGGGGCCTTCTTGCATAATAAGAATCGACTTCCGGCCTTGATCGTCATTCGTGAGCCCAAATGGGACGTCCGTGATATTTGTACTTGCGATTAGCAAGTGCCTGTGATACTTGGAGGGCATGCCACGAAGAGCACGCATAGACGCCCCCGGGGCACTACATCATATTATCGTCCGGGGCATAAAACGCAGGCGATCTTCCGAGGGGATAAGGATCGGAAAAGCTTTGTCGAGAGACTTGGCCGGGTGCTTCCAGAGTCTTCGACGCCGTGCTTTGCGTGGGCGTTGATGTCAAACCACGCCCATTTGCTGCTGCAAACTGGGGGGTACCGATCTCTACGGTGTGATGAGGTGACCCTCGACGGGATACGCGCAGGAATTTAATCGCCGCGACAACCGCCATGGGCAGCTTTTCCAGAATCGATACAAGTCCGTAGTGTGTGAGGGGGATCCATATTTGCTTGAATTGGTCCGCTACATTCACCTCAATCCGATTCGGGCGGGGATCGTCGACGATGTGATGCTGCTAAGAGACTATCCGTGGAGCGGCCATAGTGCACCGATCGGCCGTGTGGAACTGAAGCGGCAGGACGCGGGCTATGTTCTTGGTTTTTTCGCCGAAAAGCAGAAGGAAGCACGGGCGGGCTATGCCGCCTTCGTTGCCAAAGGGATCGATGAGGGACGGCGGCCCGATTTGACAGGCGGCGGCCTCGTCCGATTTGTGGGGGGGATGGAAGGCCTTGAGGGAGCTTCGCCGGGAGGGACTGCGCATCAAAGGCGATGAGCGGATCCTTGGGGGAGGTGAGTTTGTCTTGGACGTTCTCAAAGCGGCCGACGAGGAGCTTGAAGCCCGCACGCGGGCCCCTGCGAAGAGGATCAGCGTTTCTGCGTTGTCAGGGAGGATAGCTCAACACTACGGGATCGATACGGACGATTTGCGAAATGCAAGCAAGTCGCGCACGCTCGGCAGTGTGCTATTTGGCGATCCGCAGGTTGGGAGCGACGGCTGTAGGGCTTGCCGGAGAACTCAACATCAGCCCGTCGGCGGTGAGCAAGTCAGTGGCTCGGGGTCGAAAAGTGGTACGAGAAGACGTCCTAAAAGAGATTCTGAACTGAAGTCCGGATGTCACGGACGTCCCGGAGATGGCTCGGACGTCCCGGAAATGGCTCTTTTACGATCATGCTCTTTTCAGAATAATAATGTGTCCGAGAAAACGAGAATTACAGATCCGATCATCCATTGTATCCTTGCCGGCCCACACTCGGCGATTGTTCTGCCGGGTCAACCTCGGACCCGGCAGAACAAGACGTTTCTCCAGCTTAGGGATTCGTGCAGTCGAAGCTGCCTGCAGCATCAACCATGCCCTCGAGGAGCCACTGGTTGATAAAGCCACTCCTATCCTTACCGTCACCTTGTGGCTTCCCACAGTCCTGCGACCCGTTCATGTCAATGTCCGAACACGACAGGTGGAAGGTAGACTCGCCGAGCTTGGTGGTGGACTGACCCAACGAGTCGACGGCATACAGCTCCCAATACACATCGTTGGGTGAACCCGCGTAGCCGCTCACGGTCACCTCATCCCCAGGGTTGAGTACAGGACGATCGTAGAGGTCCACCAGCAGTTCGCTTCCGGCCACCGTACCTTTCCATGCTTTGATCCTGATGGGCTGTGCACCGTTCCAGATCATTGTCAGTTCATTTATGGGCTTGGTGCAGGTGAACGGCATCTGCCCGGGCACGTATGTCGCCGAGCATGCCTCGAACCGCGCCGTGATAGCGAAGTCCTCTGCGATCGCCAGGTACTTGCCCGAAAATTCAACAACCAGTTTCCGGTTATCTCCGGGATTGATCTGGCGTTTCGAGCGGTCGTTGATCCATGTGTCAATCTTGACCGTGTCGCCCGGATCCGGCGCGGGCACCAACTGCTCGAACACCGTGTCGGCATTCACTTTGATCTTCTTGATGCTGCCCAGCCCCTCCGGCCAGCCGATCTCGAGACTTTCCAGGGTGACCTTGTTGGACCCTTGGTTGAACATCTCCCACTCGATCTTGTTGTCGGAGATCTTCAACAGGGCGTCGCCGCTGACAACACAGTCCGGCTTGAATATCACGGTGCAGCCCTCGTCAAAACCCACGGACACAGAGAATTCATACGCGGTGGCCTTGTATTTGGTTTCGAATTCAACGACCAGTTTCCGGTCATCACCAGGCTTGATCTGACGTTTGGAAAGGTTATTGATCCACGCGTCGATGGTGATGGTATTACCTTCGCCCGCCCAATCAACGTATTGCTCGAAGATCGTATCGCGTTCCAACTTGATCTTCTTGAGGCGGCCCAGATTCTCGGGCCACGCCAGGGTGACCTGATCGATGGTGACAGTGTCGTAGTGGCTATGGTTGAATAGCTTCCACTCAAACTTGTTGTCTCCCACGTTCATGTACTCGTCACCGCTCACAAGGCACTCCGGTAAGGGCGGCCCCACAGCGGTCACCGTGGCATGATCCTGCACGACGCACAAGGGACCTGTCTCGCCGCTCACGTGACCCGTCACCGTCACCGTATTGGTCACCGTATCGAAAACAAAGGTGGGAACCGGTATGGTCTTATGGTCACCGGGCACGCCGTTGGGCTCCAGCGTGAAAGCGGGATAGATGTCTGTTGGGACGATCATACCCAGCTTGTCGTCATCCACCGAGTCGACGTAGACTGACTCGGTTCCCGTGTTGATGATCTCGTAGCTGTAAACCACTTCTCCGCCTATGGACACCAGACCCAGATCCTTGAGGTCGATACCCACTATTTCTAGTCCGCCAAACTGGTCGAGCAAGTTCAACGGCTGCGAGCAGGAAGTGTGGAAGTTGCCGCTTTGCACCAGTGACCCTCCGGCGTAGATTTCGAAGACTGTGTTGGAACCGAACTCGCGGTCCCCTGCCGAGGCCAGGACGACATCGCCATCCACGACACCGATCTGGTCCAGGTAGGTCTTGGAGCCGCCGTCCGTGATTCTTAGACGCACGGTCTCACCCGTCACTCCGTCACCGGAGCAGGACCACTTGTCCGCGGCCTGGTCGTTGTCGGAATACACACAGGAATCACCTACGTACCGCAGATACAGGGACTTTACCTTTGTCAGACAGTGGGGTGGGCGTGGCGCTTCGATAGCGCAGCTATCAGACTCGCCAGATCCGGCGGCCGTGCAGTCGAAACTACCTGCTGCGTCGACCATTCCTTCCAGAATCCAGTCGTTGAGGTACCCGGTTTGTCCTTTGCCGTCCCCTTCAGCCTTTCCGCAGTCCTCCGGACCATCCATGTCGTCGTCGGAGCAGGACACGTGGAAAGTGGAATCACCGAGCCAGGAACCGGTGGTGGCGTCGAAGATCTCCCAGTAAACGTCGTTTGGGGATCCGGCATACCCGCTCACCGTCACCTCGTCTCCTGGTTGGATGTTGTCTATGGTTGCCAACAATGTGCTGCCCACTGTGCCCTTCCAGGCCTTGATCCGTATTGCACTGTTGTAAGATTGTCCATTAATTGTACCACTCCAGATCATCGAGATTGAATCGATGGGCTTCGTACAGGTGAAGACTCCAGTTGGCGGAGGCAGGACCGTGCAGGTTTTTTTCACCACCAGCGGACATCCGGGATTGTAGATGCCCGCGTCCCAGTTCGGGTCGAATTGCCCAAGAGCCAAGGAAATGCAGTCCGTCTGCCCCATGCTGTCCGGGTCGCTGTCCAAAGCATCGTCTCCGGCCTTCTGCGCTGTGAACAAGTACCCGCTCGGCAGCAGGAACCGCACCTTGTAGCGGTTCTGGCCCGGAATCAGATCCTTGAACGCATAGTAACCCGCAGCCCCTGTAACCGTTGTCACCGGATCACCGTTGTTATCCCTAATTGGATTTCCGCTGCAATCGAGCAGGCTTACCGTTACCCCTTCAACCCCGGGCTCACCCTCGTCCTGAATTCCATTGCGGTTGATGTCATACCAAACAAAGTCCCCAAGGCCTGCCGGTTGGCCACCGAAGAACGCACCCGCATCCACATCGTTATCGGTCTGGCCGGCAACCAAACTGCGGCAGTCGCTCCTGCCGGTCGCCTGGTCCGCATCGCTGTCCACATCCTCTGCCCCGGCATCGCGTACGGTCCAAACGTAACCTGCCGGCAGGGTAGCCTCGTCAAAGGTCACCTGGTATTGGCCGGGGGCCAGATTGGTGAAATTGTAGTTGCCATTGGCATCGGTGAAGGTCGGAACGACGTGGTTGCCGTAGATGTCGTTTACCGGATTTCCGCTGCAGTCGGTCAAGCTGACCTCCACATTGGCGATTCCGGACTCACCGGCATCTTGGGTCCCGTTAGGGTTGGTGTCCTCCCAGACCCGATCCCCAATAGAGGCGACGGCCGAGACGGCGCCGGCGTCCCGGCTCAGAAAAAGAAGGAGAAAACCTGTTAAGGCCATGACGCATAGGAATGAGTTCTTCGTTCGCATTTCAATTCCTCCCTTTTCACTGAGTTACATAAAGGTGGAGTTAGACAACTATTGCTTGCTCCAAGAAGTCAAAAATCGTGCCAATCCTACGCAGAAAGAGAAACTTTCTAATTATGAATAATTGCCTATAGTTAAGAAAGTATCTTAATCGAAGATCATAGTACGGTGGAAACCAAATACCACTTCGTGGGAAGATGGATGCCGATAAGGGATAAGAAGTTGCTTTCCGTCAGTGCGACCGTGACAGAAGGCGGGTTGTGTGTCAGCAGAAAACTTGGCACCAGATATTGTGCGCCACGTTGCGGGTGACCCTGGGCAGGCGCATCATCATCGAGACGTGGGTGACCGATGGGAGGCGACTTGCCCAAAGCCAGCGGTCTTTCGCCTGAATGTGGACGAAGCAACCCTCTCTGGCTCACCACACCGTTTTCGGCTACTGGAGCCAATAGTCGCCGGGAGGCAACTGCGAACAGGTATCATCGTAGATCGGCTCCAGTATATGGCAGGGGGGCCGGGGCGGTGGATCATGATTGCGCGTCTCCCACAGGCCGACGGGAGTTAAGAAGGGACGTCCGTGATAGCAGGCCTTGGCTCCACTTGCAGGGTAACCGTCGGAATTGGGGGGGAACTGGCCAAGTGAGGTGCTGCTTGCGAAGGCGTGCCGTTCTTGAGGGGCTCACACCGCCTGATCTCTCCGCCCAAATCCCGCGACATCTCCGCGCACCCGCATCCGGGTTTTTCCACACAGGCTCGGCCGGGTCGGTCCTGTGCGTGGTTTCTTGTCCACCGCCGCCTGCCGGGCAGTGGCGCCATTCCCATTCCGGCGACCCAAAACAGGCAGCCGGTTCTGACTCCGGTGCCAACGTCGCCCTTCCGCCCCGTCTGGGCCGACAGTCAAGGCCCCCGGCTCCGCTGGCCAAGGAACAACCGGATTCACCAGGGCCGCAGAGGTTCTCAGCCTGCTCGCGGAGGCGTGCCGCTCTTGGGGTGCGCTGAGCGCTCACACATCTTGATTCAGACTACTTGGCACCGAACTGGTCACCCGCATCGATCACCTCTGTCATATAGGCCAGAGACCCTCCCCCGCCCATGAGAACAGCAACGAAGCCGGCCTCCATGATTTCCTGCCTGCTGGCTCCCGCCTCGATGGCCTTCTTGACATGAACCGCGATGCAGTAACTGCAACGTGAAGAAATGCCAATCCCCATACAGATGAGCTCCTTAGGGCTTGTGCAAATTAAGTTCCCCTTTTCAGGTGTCGAGGCGCGCGCATGGCAAGGCGCGAGGAGGGCGAATGGCTGGCCATTTAACCGAC
>ENA-OSEO01001563-OSEO01001563.1-sediment-metagenome-genome-assembly--contig:-NODE-1563-length-40014-cov-5.881363_pt1 | contig 40014 bp, 38 predicted proteins | sample MGYA00237883_ERZ534232 | MGnify/ENA metagenome assembly ERZ534232 | reverse complement strand
TGACGACGGCGAGGAGGAGTGAGCCATGGGCCAGAGCCTGTTGGAGGGGTGCGACCGCCTGCTGGATGATCTGCGTGACGCCATCGCTGCGGTGAACAAGACAGGCGGCGCGGCGCAGATGGCCGGGCGCCTGGCGGAGGCGGAGCAGGCGCTGGCGCGGGCCAAAGGGCTGGAGGCGATCCGCAGGGAGCTGGAGGGAGTACGGGAGCGGCTGAAGGCGCTGGTGGCCGATAAGCCGGAGACGCAGCACCGTATTCGTGAGTTGGACCAGGGGCGCGCTCCGAGCGGGGCCAAGACCTCTCAGGACGCGTATCGGGTGCCTATCCTTCAGATCCTGGTGGCCCGGGGCGGGGCAGCGCGCACCAAGGTCGTGTTGGACGCCGTATATGAGCAGATGAAGGATACGCTCAACAAGTGGGATCTTGCGCCGATGCCCTCAAGCCCCCGCGCTATTCGCTGGCGCCGCACCGCGGAGTGGGCACGCAATGGCCTGCGCGAGGAGGGGCTGATCGCCGCCAACTCGCCCCACGGCATCTGGGAGATCACGGAGGCGGGGAGAAGGTGGCTGGAGGAACAGGAGAAGGTCAAGTGAGCTATACGCTCACGTGTCACGCGAGGGAGATGTGTCGCGCGCGTGGCATCGAGCAAAAGTGGATTGAGATTGCACTGAGGGCGCCACAGTGGATCGAGCCGGACGAGGTGGATCCCGCGCTTGAACATCGGTTTGCTGTCATTCACGAGTTTGGCGATCGCGTCTTGCGTGTTATAGTCAATCAGACGACCGAGCCTGAGCGAGTGATTACGGCGTTCTTTGACCGTCGGCTGCGAGGTGCGCGATGAAGATACGGGTGGATCACGAGGCAGATGCGCTTTACATCCCTCTGAACGAGGGCGTGATTGTCGAGTCGGAACTGGTCGCGCCCGGCGTCGTCCTCGACCTGGACGCGGACGGCGAGGTGGTGGGGATCGAGGTCCTGTATCTGTCGCGCCGGTCAGGGCTGGACCTGTCTCGCCTGGTGTACGAGGTCTCTCCTACGACGCCTGCGCGTGCCGTCCGCGATGACAAGCCGGAGGGGTGACGCGTATACGCTTGCGCGCAAGCCTCCCGGCCAGCCTGGCGCGGTGTCGTCGTGGCATTGACTTCCGGCCTGGCCATGGTATAATGCGACCGTATTATCGGTATGGCTTATGCGTGGTACTTTGGACACCGCACAGACCATCCAGGAGGTGCAGCATGACCACCACAAAGCAAACGGCGCAAAAGCTGACGATCACCGTTCCGGCGGACCTGCTGGCCTATGCGGATGCCGAGTCGGAGCGGCTGGGGATCAGCCGCAGCCAGGTGATCGCGCGGGCGCTGGCTGCCCAGCGGAAACGGGAGCAGGACGCCTTGGCCGCGGAGGGGTACCGGCTGTACTCGGCCGAGGCAGCGGACTTTGCGGAGGCATCGGCACGGGCCGTCTCGGAGGCGGTCGCAGGAGCGAGTGGCGATGAGCGTTAGGCGAGGCGAGATCTACTGGCTGGAGTTCGACCCCGTCAAGGGCAGCGAGCAGGGCGGTCTGCGTCCGGCGCTGGTGGTCCAGAACGACCTGGGCAATCAGTTCAGCGCCACCACCGTTGTGGCGGCGATCTCACGCACCGTGCCGCCGCGCCCGTATCCCTTTGTGGTGACGATCACGCCGGCGCAGTCCGGCCTGCCCGAAGCCAGCGTCGTCAACTGTGCCCAACTCGCCACCGTGCAGCAGTCGGGGCCCGCGTCGCGGCTGAGGCCGCCCCGGGGCGAGACGCAGCTGCGGCCGGTGGGCCGGCTGGACGAGGAGACCATGCGGCAGGTGGACGCGGCCCTCAGGTACAACCTCGGTCTGGAATAGTGAACGCGGTCCTGCAGCTGGAGCCATCTTCATCTCCTCGGCTTTCGCAGGCCTGCGCCCGCCTGGGCGACGCGGCACCCGCCACACTCACCGCCATCGGCGATCCGGCGCTGCTCGAGAACCCCAACCTCACGGCGCTCCTGTGCTCCCACCGCCTGCCCGGCGACCTGATCCTGCCGGCCTACGACCTGGCGCGGGCGCTGCGGGCGGAGGGGGTGCCGGTGATCGGGGGGTTCCACGCGCCCATGGAGCGCGAGGCGCTGCGCTTGCTGATGCGCGGCGAGCAGCCCATCATCCACGTCCCCGCGCGCGGGCTGGAGGGGATGCGCCTGACAAAGGAGCAGCGGACGGCCATCGACGCCGGGCGGTTGCTGCTCCTCTCGCCGTTCGACGCGCGCGAGTCACGCCTCACGGCCCCCCTGGCGGCACAGCGCAACCGGCTGGTGGGCGCGCTGGCGGACCGCGTCCTGATCATCCACGCCTCACCCGGCGGTCAGGTCGAGGCCCTCTGCCGCACGTTCCTGTCCTGGGCCAAGCCCGTGTACGCCCTTCCGGGCGAAGGAAACGCGCACCTGTTCGCGGCGGGCGTGGAGGCGTGGGGAGTGGCGGACATTCACATCGATGTACAGGGGCGCCGAGTACAGCGCTGACAGGATACGGACGGAGAGGCGTAACGTTCACACCTTCACACGTTCGCACGTTGGGCCTCGGAAGGCCTTGACCTTCGACCTTCGACCTTCGACCTTTGACCCGCCTTGCCAGCCTGCCCCGTTTCCGGGTATCCTTGCGTCAGCGGATTCCCATAATCTCACCGACGAGAAGGAGACTGCCATGGCGGCGATGCGACGCAACCCCCACCCCTCGGCCTATGGACCCCTGGAGACCGCCGAGACCCTGACGGAAGAGCAGATCGAGGCCAGGACCCGCGCCCTGGTGGATGCCCTCACGCTCAAAGACAGGATCGCGCTGATGCACGGCGACCTGCCGTTCTGGTCGGGGCTGGTCAAGCTGTTCCGAATAAAGCAGTATGCCTTTTCCGTGGGCGGCGAGAACCTGCGCAAGGGGCTGCCGGGCTTTCGCTTTAGCGACGGGCCGCGCGGCATCTGTCTGGATGGCTCCACGACCTTTACCGCCGCCAGCGGGCGGGCGGCCGCCTGGGACCCCGCGCAGGAGGAGCGCGTGGGCGACGTGATGGGCCGCGAGCTGCGCGCCCTGGGGGGCAATCTCTATGGCGGCGTGTGCGTCAACCTGCTGCGCCACCCGGCCAACGGCCGCGCGCAGGAATCCTTTGGCGAGGACCCGCTCCTGCTGGGCGAGCTGGGGGCGGCCACGGTGCGCGGCGTGCAGCGCCACAGCATGGCCTGCGTCAAGCACTATTGCCTCAACTCGATGGAGAACGCCCGCTTTCAGGTGGACGTCACCTGCGCGCCGCGCCCGCTGCACGAGATCTACCTGCGCCATTTCCGCCGCGTCGTGCAGGAGGGCGTGGCCTGCGTGATGTCGTCCTACAACAGCGTCAACGGCGAATGGGCGGGACAGAACAAGGTGCTCCTGCGCGACATCCTCAAGGACGACTGGGGGTTCGCCGGTTTCGTAGTGACCGACTGGATCCTGGGGATGCGCGACGCCAAAAAAGCCGCGCTCGCCGGCCAGGATCTGGAGATGCCCTTCTGGATGCATTACCAGCAGCATCTGCCCGGGCTGATCGCGTCGGGCGAGGTGCCCGAGAGCGTGCTGGAGGAATCGGCGCTGCGCAAGGTGCGCCAGCTGGTGCGTTTTGGGCAGGGGCGCGACCCCGCGGATTATGACCCGGAGATCGTGGGCTGCGCCGAGCACCGCGCCCTGTCGCGGGAGGTGGCTGCGCGCAGCATGGTCCTGCTCAAGAACGAGGGCGACCTGCTGCCGTTGCGAGGCGTGCGGCGCCTGGCGGTGATCGGCAAGCTGGCGGACACGGCCAACACGGGGGACCGGGGCTCCAGCAACACCCACCCGGACGAGGTCATCACGCCGCTGCGGGGGCTGCGCGAGGCGCTGGGCTCCGACGCGGTCATCTACCAGGATGGCAGCGACCTGGAGGCAGCGGCGGAGGCCGCGGCGGGCGCTGACGCGGTGCTGGTGGTGGTGGGCTACACCTACGAAGACGAGGGCGAGTATATCCCGGCGGACATGATGACGCGGAACCCGGAGTTGCTGCCCAAACCGCGGGGCTGGGAAAAGCTCATTGCCCGGGCGCTCAAGCGCGCGGCGGCCAAGGCGATGGCCGGCGGCCAATCGATGCTGGCGCCGGGCGGCGACCGGGTGCGGCTGACGCTGCGCTCCGAGGATGAGGCGTTGATCGCAGCGGTGGCCGCGGCCAACCCGCACACCATCGTGGGGATCGAGGCCGGCAGCGCAGTGATCATGGAGGCCTGGCGCGAGCGGGTGCCGGCGATCCTGATGATGTGGTACCCGGGCCAGGAGGGCGGGCGGGCCTTGGCCGACGTGCTGCTGGGCGAGGTGAACCCGGGCGGAAGGCTGCCGGTGGTGTTTGTCAAGGATCCGGCGCATCTGCCTTACTTCGACAAGGATGCCACCGAGATCACCTACGATATGTGGCACGGCTACCGCAAGCTCGCGCGGGATGGCAACGCCCCGGCGTTTCCCTTTGGTTACGGGCTCTCGTACACGACCTTTGCCCTGAGCGATCTGCGCCTGGAGAAGGATACGATCACACCGGGCGAGGACCTGCTGGCGCACGTGCGGGTGACCAACACGGGCGAGCGCGACGGTGACGAGGTGGTGCAGCTCTACATCGCGGTCCCCGAGTCGCGGGTGGAACGCGCGCCCTTCGAGCTCAAGGGGTTCAAGCGGGTGAGCGTGCCGGCGGGGGAGACAGTGGATGTCGAGGTTCGGGTGCGGGGCGACGACCTGGCGTACTATGACGAATCCGACGGGTGGACCGTCGAGCCTGGACGTTACATCGCCATTGTGGGGCGCCACTCGCTGGACGATCAGGCTCTGCGGGCAGGGTTCACGGTGGAGGGTACCGTCTGAACGTCTGGTCGTCAGAAGGTCTGAACGCCCGAAGGTCAAGCGGCCAGAGAGTCGACACCGGATTCTGGCGCCTCCCGCGGGGCGCGGACATTGGCGCCGCCTTGCGGCGACTTGTGCGCGAGGCGGCGGTCAGAGGGTCGACACCGGATTGTGGCAGCTCTGGCGGGGCGCGGACATTGGCGCCGCCATGCGGCGACTTGTGCGCGAGGCGGCGGTCAGAGGGTCGACACCGGGTGTGGCAGCTCTGGCGGGGCGCGGACATTGGCGCCGCCTTGCGGCGACTTGTCCGCGGGGCGGCGCAGCCGCCACGGGACCAGGCGAGACAGCCGGCGTAAGGAGAACATGATGGATCCTATGTGCGAGCCGACGGCGGCTGTGGAGACGATTCGCGTTCGGGTGCGCGGCGTGCGTTACCGAGGTGTGAACATGTTCCGCGGGATCCTCTACGGTGGGCCCACGGAGGGCGAGCGGCGCCCTGGACCAGGGTGCTCGACATGACCGAGAGCGGCCCCCGCTGCCTGCAAGGGCCGGGAAACACCTTTTCCCATCCAGAGGACGGCACCCGCTTGGGCGGTGGCCGCCCGGACCGCGAGGCGCTGGCCGCACAGCAGAACACCGAAAACTGCCGGAACCCGAACGTGGTGACGCCGGGACTGGAGGGCCAACGCCCGGTGATGGTGTACATCCATGGCGGGGGCTTTGCCTCAGGTGCGGCGGTGACCACGGCCTTTGGCGATGCGCTGGTCGCTGTGGACGATCCGGACGGCGCCATGCGCGTGGCGCTGCGCGAGCGCCCTTCGGGGAATCTGCTCTAGTCGCCGCGAACGGCGGCAGCGAACAGTGGCGCCTGTGCCCAGCGAGAAAGGGCTTGACACGCGGTGGTGGGTGTGGTATATGTGAGTTGCGGTTGTCCAGTTAGCCGGCGGTACCGTCGTCAGCGCCGTCGGCGACTGATGGGGACGCACAGCGGCAGGGGTACCCCAAATACCATCGATAGGAGGCCACGGAATGAGTGAGAGTTATGTCGTGAATCCGTACAAGGAGCCGCAGGTGGCCCGTGCAGGCGGCAAGGCGCCGCTGTTCGAGGCCGACGCCTACTTTGAGGGCGGCTGGAAGCGGGTCAAGCTGGCGGACTATGCCGGCAAGTGGACCATGATCTGCTTCTATCCCGGCGACTTTACCTTTGTTTGACCGACGGAACTGGCAGCGGTCGCTGCCCACAAGGCTGAGTTGGACGAGCTGGGCGTAGACGTGCTGGCCATCAGCACGAACAGCCAGTTTGTACACAAGATCTGGCAGGAAGAGGAGCTCTCCAAGATGGTGGAGGGCGGGTTCCCCTGGCCGATGGTCGCCGACATGACGGGTTCCATCGGGCGCGCCTATGGCGTGTACGACGAGGCAGGCGGGGTAGACATTCGCGGGCGCTTTGTCATCGATCCGGATGGCGTCATCCAGGCGATGGAAGTGCTCACCCCCACGGTTGGCCGTAATATCCACGAGTTGCTGCGCCAGGTCAAGGCCTACCAACATGCGCGCGAGACCGGCGAGGTCATGCCGGCTGGCTGGCAGCCCGGCAAGCCCACGCTCAAGCCGAGCCCGGATCTGGTCGGCAAGGTGTGGAAGGTCTGGAAGGTCGACCAGGAAAAGTAACCTCGGGGCAGACGTAACACAGCGGGGTGTGGGGCTTGGTTACCGCACCCCACTAATCGTATGGCCGCCTAGAGAATGCTCTAGCACAGGGGCTGATCGGTACAGGGTGGTTGGCGGACACAAGAGGGTCAAGTCGGCCGTGGATATGCGGTACGCCGGTCTGGTTGCCCTGGCGGGGGCGGCGGTGGCAGTGGCGCTGCTCACAGCTCCCCTGGGAGACTGGCTCATCGGGGTGATCGTGGCCGCTCTGCTCCTGGCGTTTCTAGGGTCGCTGCTGTTCGCGACCTGGTATGAGATGCGCGACGACTACCTCTACTGCCGCTCTGGCCTTTTTGTCGAGCGCATCCCCTATGATCGCATACGTTCGCTGCAGCTCTGTGATAACCTCTGGTCGTCCATGGCCCTCTAGCGACGGAGAATCGAGATCCGACAGCACGGTCGAGGCTGGATCACCGGCACCACCTATATCTCCCCGGTGGACCGCGAGGGCTTTCTCAAGGAACTGAAAGCCCGCTGCGCCAACCTGGTGACTGACCCTCTGTAGAGTATGGGGGCTGGCAGGTGCTTTCTGATGCTCCTACACCTGGCATGTTTGTCGCTGGATTGGGTGATACCTTGACGGCAGTGCTGCCTTCATCTAGATTGTCTGGGACAAAGACCATGAGCAATCCTCTGGAACAAGCGATGGCGAAAGGAGATCGAAGCATGCATCAGAGGACTCACTATATACCCAAGATCCTGGCGACCTTCGCGGCGTTTGCGCTTTTGGTGCTGTCTTGCACGAGCTGTGGCGGCCAGCCGGCACCCTCGGAAGGGGGAGAATTCGCGACGGCAACGCCCCTGGCGCCGACGGCAACCGCCACGATACCGGCCCCAACCGCGACGGACGTTCCGCCAACCTTTACCCCAACCTCTACTCCGACGCACACGCCCACGCCCTCCGAGGCCGGGGGCGGTGTCGAGCCAACGGCGGAAGCCGCATCCGCCTGCGCGGGTTTTGCTGGAGAGTTGGAGGTACGGGTGTTGGTAGGCCCCGCTGCGGCCGTGGGTATGGAGCCTGTCGCTGTCGGCAGAGTCCCCTTTGCCGTGACTACTGACTTACCACCCTATCTGGTTGAGGGGGCGGCTCCCATGGACTATGAGGCCTCGGAGGGGCACGATTGGGGCAGCTACACCGTCGTGCTGTCCATGGATCTGGCGGTTTCTGGTGAGTGCTCAGGAGCGCCCGGGAGCGAGGCTTTGGAGCTTGTTTTGGACATGGCAGGCGAACAGTACACCACGGTTGTGGTCGAAGGGATGACCTGGGAGTATCCCTGGTCCGGAAGCCACAGTCTCGACCTGTCGCTCCCTCTCATTGAAGGGGCCAGCGGGGGAGGCGAGGGCTGGTCGGTGGTGTTGCACATCGCAGCAAGCTAATCACAGGGGGAACGCAGGGGAGCCAGCCACAGTGACAACTAACATATCCCGCGATTCTGTTACTCCGGAGCCAGTCTACCTTCGCCGGCGCGAGCTCATGCGGGTCACCAGCCTGGCAGCGCTGACGGCCCTGCTGAACGCCTGCGGGGTCCAGGAGCCTGCGCCCGAGGCTACGCCGGATCCCAATCCGCCGGTTACGGGCGCCGGGACGGACGAACTGGGGCATCCGCTGACGCCATTCGAGAGCATCGTCGGCTACACCAACTACTATGAGTTCTCGCTGGGCAAGAGCGCGCCTGCGCGTCTGGCGGCCAATCTCGAGACCGATCCCTGGTCGCTGGTGGTCGACGGACTGGTTGATGCGCCGCGGACCTACACCCTCCAGGACCTGCTGGCGATTCCCGCCGAGGAGCGCATCTACCGCTTGCGCTGCGTTGAGGCCTGGTCCATGGTGATCCCGTGGATCGGTTTCCCGCTGAGCCGTATCCTCGACGAGGTAGTTCCTACTGCCGAGGCGCGTTTTGTGCGCTTTGAATCGTTGGCGGATCCCGAGCAGATGCCCGGCGTGCGCGCCGGTGATCCGCAGTGGCCCTATGTGGAGGGGCTCCGGCTGGATGAGGCTCGGCACCCGCTCACGATCCTGGCCACCGGGCTCTATGGCAAAGCCCTCACGCCGCAGAATGGCGCGCCCGTGCGGCTGGTGGTGCCATGGAAGTACGGGTTCAAGAGCGCCAAGGCGATCGTCCGCATCACGCTCACGGCGGACATGCCCCAGACCTACTGGGTCAAGGCGAACCCGCGCGAATACGGGTTCTACGCCAATGTGAACCCCGAGGTGCCGCACCCGCGCTGGTCGCAGGCGACGGAACGCGAGATCGGCGGCATCGGGCAGCGCGCCACGCAAGTGTTCAATGGTTACGATGTCGGCGCTCTGTACCAGGATCTGGACCTGACGGAGAACTACTAGTGCGCTCCCACTCTGGCGTCGCTCGTCTGGTCCCGCATCTGCTGGCCGCGCTGCCGGTGCTTGGGGTGGGCCTAACCCTGATGATTTCGGGCCCCGGCCCGGACCCGGCCGGCCTGCTGGTGCGTCGCGCGGGGGACGCGGGGCTGGCGCTGCTGGTCCTGTCGTTGGTGCCCGGCGCGCTGCGTCGCGTCACGGGCAGCGCCGTGCTGATCCCTGCCCGCCGCTGGCTCGGGCTATATGCCTTTGGCTATGCCCTGCTGCATCTGGCGCTGTGGGTCACGCTGTACAACGGCAGCGATTTCGCCCTGGTCGCCACGGGTCTGGCGCAAAACCGCTTTGTCTGGGTCGGCCTGGCCACCCTGTTGCTCATGCTGCCGCTGGCGATCACTTCCACCCGGGGCTGGCAAAGGCGCCTCGGCAGGCGGTGGGTCACACTGCACCGGCTGGCGTACGCTGCTGCCGCGCTGGACGTCTGGCATTTCGCCTGGGGGTTCAAGGAACTCCGTGTGGCTCCCCTGGCCGTCGCTGGCTGTGTGTTCCTGCTGCTCAGCATCCGCCTGTGGCCTCCGATCCGAGCGCACATCCGCTGACTCGCTGCACGCGCCACGCAGGGCGGCCCGTGGCGACGTGCGCCTCGTCCGTCCTACCAACTACTCTTACGGCTGCACGTCTTGATGGATTACGCCCGGGGTGTGTGTGTTTTTTCACAATGTGCCTTGACATTGCCACGGCGCGGCACTAGTATCCCCCCGTTTGCCGGAGGGTAATGAGCCCCGGCGGACCGCTCCCCATGGGAACGACATCGCAGTTCGGGAGGGAATCGGTCATATCATCAGACGTTCGGAGTGGACGGGACAGCTTCGCCACAGGTCTCGGCGTGCTGGCGGCGACTTGCGGCCTGCGGTGGGCCTGGGGAACATATGGAAGTTCCCCTCGCTGACGGGTACCAACGGCGGCGCGGCATTCATCTTTATCTATGTGATCGCGACTTTGCTGGTGGGCCTGCCAGTGATGATCTCGGAACACGTCATCGGACGCACCACGCGCGCCAACGCCATCACCTCCTTCACCAAGCTCGCGCCGCGCCGGTGGTCAACGCGTTCTTCACGGTGGTCAAGTTCGTCACGTCGGTGCTGCTGGTCCTGGTGCTCTTGAACGGGCTCCAGATCATCAAGTAGATCGACAGTGCGCTGTTGGCGCCCCCCGCCTGGTTTTGGCGAGGGGCGCTTTGTGTTACACCTGCTGCATTCCCCCAGCGTCGCGGACCAGGCCTGTCGCCCCACGCCTGACAGTTCGGCACTCGCGTGTTCTCGTCGGCCGATACACAGCGAGGCCTTGTGTTATAGGGCTACTCCAATAACAATGGCCTCGTTCACTATGCTATGCAGCGACTAGCATTACTGATACGTCTCACATGCTCGCAGAAAGCTGGTTGCGTTGACCCATTACGCTTGACATCACACGAGTGAGCGTGTGGACTGTTGGAGTTGTCAATGCGTCTGCACGATGCCCAGTGTGAGGAGGAATGGTAAAGTGTAGGCTCGCTATACAAGGGTCAGCATAGTATCTTGGAGAGCGGATGCTCAACGCTGAGGCCTTGTGGACGGGCAGGACCAGTATTCACGCCTATGGATCGCTGCGTAGAGATGACATGGTAACGAAGGCGTATTTAGTTATGGTATTGTGAGTAAAGCATAAAGCGCAGGATCAACCAGAGCATAGATAACTGCGATTCGCATAGTTTCGCGTTTAAACCGTTAGTTCTCGGTAGGGATGGGTCTGTCTTCGCATTATGCAGTTGTTTGATACCTATTTGACTGGGCCAGACTATGCATGTACGATGTACGCATGAAGACTAATTGCCCGCAGCTGCGTGCGCTGATGGTCCGTGGCTGGGGCTATTGGTCCTATCTTTCAGGTGCCCACTCGAGTCGGTCCATATGTGTGACCGGCTCGTTTTTGTTCAGAGTCGATGAGGGACGTTGTGGGTGGAGGCCAAAGGGTCTCCCGGCTCTCGCGCTCCAGTGCGGAGCATAGGAGGACACAGGTAGCCAATAGCCTTCGAAAGCCGGATGCACGGGTTGTACGAGTGATCAAGTATCAAGGAGTTTCGAGAATGGATTTGAAGAAGCACACGCGTCGAGATTTCCTTCGCCTCGCCGGTTTGTCCACAGCCGGTGTCATCGTCGCGGCCTGCGCGGGTGAGCCCGAGGTCGTTGAAAAGATCGTCAAAGAGACGGTCGAGGTTGTGAAGGAAGTTGAGAAAGAAGTAACAGTCATCGTCGAGACCGAGGCTGAGGCCGAGACTGAGGCAGAGGCAGAGGCTGAGGTCGTCGAGGTCGCTGGCAAGTACCAGGAGAACCCCGTCTTTGCAGCGCGCGTCGCCGCAGGCGAACTGCCTCCGGTGGATGAGCGTCTCCCGGAAGAGCCTCGCGTTTGCGAGATCATGGGCGAGATCGGTGAGTACGGCGGAACGTTGACCGTCGCCACGCTGAGCCAGAACCTGTATGGCGACGACCACAACATGGCTATGGACCGCCCGACGATGTTGCGCATCGGTCACGACGGTGGCCACGCAACCGAGCACATTCTCAAGGGGTGGGAGCAGAGCGACGACTTTACGTCGGTCACCATGCACATGCGCAAGGGACTAAAGTGGTCCGACGGCGAGCCGCTCACCAGCGCCGACTTTTTGTTCTACTATGAAGACATGATGCTGAACGCCGAGATCACGCCACTCCCCGCGACGTACTTCCGCTGGGGCGGCGAGACCATGCAGCTCGACATCATCGATGACTATAATTTCAAGCTGACCTTTGCCAAGCCGCAGCCGGCGTTCGTGCTGGTGAACATGGCGCACTGGTATGGCTGGTGGGATAACAACCAGTGGGTGCCCGCGCACTACCTGAAGGAATTCCACATCAAGTACAACGACAAGGCCAACGACCTGGCCACGGAAGACGGATACGATTTCTGGTACCAGCTGCTGGGCTACAAGAACAACCGCAGCCAGAACCCGGACCGTCCCCGCCTCGAGTGCTGGGTTTGCACCAGCAACAGCCCGTCGGCGTCCACGTGGGAACCGAACCCCTACTACCACGCCGTGGACCCGGAAGGCAAGCAGCTTCCGTACATCGCGCAGGTCATTTGCGACAAGTGCGCGGACCTGTCGATCCTGGACGCCAAGACGGTAGGGGGCACCTACGACTTTGCTGCCTTCCAGCTGCGGATCCTGAACTATGCGACCTATGCTGAGGGCGCTGCGGCGTCCGGCGCAAGCATGTACCTGTGGCCTTCGGGCAAGGGCGGCGAGGTTGTGTACAACTGGAACAGCAACTGGCCCGAGGAAGAGATGCGGACCGTGTTCCAGGACGACCGCTGGCACCAGGCGATGTCTCTCGCGGTCAACCGCGCAGACATCAACAACGTGATCTACTTTGGCAACGCGACGGAGACCCAGTACACGGTCATCCCCGCGTCCAAGTACTACAAGCCCGAGTATGCGCAGGCATTCGCCCAGTTCGATATCGACGAGGCGAACCGTCTGTTGGACGACATGGGCCTGACCTGGAATGAGGCCGGTACGCATCGTCAGTGGCCGGTGAGCAAGAAAGACATCGTGATCTCCTGGGACCTGGTAGAGACGGAGACGCCCAAGGGCCCGATCACCGAGCTGGTGACCGAGTATTGGAAGGCCGTCGGCGTGGAGATGCAGTGGAAGTCGATCACGCGCACACTGCTGACGCAAAAGATCGCGGCGATGGAAGAGCCGATGAGCCTGTGGCACGGCGACGAGTCAGCGGACACGCTGTTCCTGCGCCGGCCCAAGTTCTTCTCACCGCTGGACGGCGATGAGAACACCTGGGCACCGCTGTGGGGTCGCTGGTACAACACCGGCGGCGAGCAGGGCGAGGAGCCACCGCAGGTGATCAAGGACCTGTACACCTGGCAGGACGAGTTCCTGATCTCAGAGAGCCCCGAGGCGGCGGACAACACGCTCAAGTCTGAGGCGGAGCATGCGTGGACCTGTGGTGTCATCGGCAATGCGCCGCACCCACTTATTGTCCGGGACACGTTGATGAACGTGTCCAAGACCGGCGGGTTCTGGACGTGGGACACGGGTTGGACGTACACCGAGTTCCCCGAGCAGTGGTGGTTCAAGCAGGCGTAGTCGCCTGAGGCTGATCTCACGAGAGACTGGCAAGACAGTCCATCGAGGACGCGGGGTGCTGCATCTGCAGCGCCCCGCGTTTTTCGGTTCTCTGCAGAGATTAGGCAGCGCGTTCTGACGTGACAGGCCTGTGTGTCTTCTCTGTGCCCTCAGTCCCGCTCTGGCCAACGGCCGCCTGACTCTCCGCTACGGCGAACTGTGATGCCTCGCGCCCACTGCGCTGACTCAGGATAGCGCGATCCCCCTCGGCCCAGTACGTCCCTGGTAGTTGTGCCGGATTCATGGTGAATGTTGTCGCTTGCCGCAAGAGTATTCCGGTTCTGCAACCGGTTAACCACGCGCGATATGCTGTAGCAAGGAAAGTAGATAGTATTGATGTTGACAACACAAGAAGATCAGCATACACTCTCCTTGATGCTCACGGGGAGGCGAAGCTTGGCAGGTATGTGTACAAGGTCGCATCCGGTGCGCAAAGGGTGTCGATTGGCAGTCTAGATGCGCAGGAGGCTACGCCGTAATCTGTCTGTGCCCCATGTTCGCGTCGATAGGGTCGCGCGACGGCGGCACTCACGGTCCAGCGGCAGGCCGCGAGAATGGAGGTGCCCCGACGAGATCCACGGATCCGTCCCCGATGCAGGAGGACGGCGGTATTTGGCCGCGAGAGAATGATTCCACGGAGGAACAATGGATCTGAAGAAGCATACGCGTCGAGATTTTCTGCGCCTGGCGGGGCTATCCACCGCGGGCGTGATTGTGGCCGCCTGCGCAGGCGAGCCTGAGGTCGTCGAAAAGATCGTCAAAGAGACGGTCGAGGTCGTGAAGGAAGTCGAAAAGCAGGTCACCGTCATTGTCGAGAAAGAGGCTGAGGCCGAAGAGGTCGTCGAGGAAGTGGTCGAAGAGGTCGCGGCGCCAGGCAAGTACGGCGAGTCGCCGATGCTTGCGGAGCGGGTCGCATCTGGGGCGCTGCCGCCAGTGGACGAGCGCCTCCCTGAGGAGCCCCGTGTGACGCAGGTGCTGGAGAGCATCGGTCAGTATGGCGGCACCCTCACGGTGGGTGACCTGACCACCAACCTGAAGGGTGGCGACCACGACCAGTCCAACGGCGACTGGGGCTCCAACTGGGGCCGCATCTCGCATGACCTGACTCGCGCCGAGCCCAACGTGCTCGTCGAGTTCTCCATGTCCGACGACTTGACGGTCTTTACGGGCCGGATGCGCAAGGGCATGAAGTGGTCGGACGGCGAGCCGCTCACGACCGCGGACCTGGTGTACTGGTACGAGGACATGTTGCTGAACGAGGAGATCACGCCGCTGCCGCACATGGACTTTCGCTGGGGCGGCGAGGTGATGAAGCTCGATGTCATCGACGACTACAATTTCAAGCTTACGTTCGCCCAGCCGCACGCCCACTGGATCCTGGTGAACGTGGCGCACTACTATGGCTTCTGGGGCAACGCCGCCACCTGGGTGCCGGCCCACTACATGAAGCAGTTCCACATCAAGTACAACGACAAGGCCAACGACCTGGCGACAGACGCCGGCTTTGACTTTTGGTACCAGTATCATGGTCAGCGCAACAACACCGGCATCAACGCCGAGCGCCCAGTCCTGACACCGTACGTGCCCGTTCGTGATACACCCTCGATGGCCTTCTGGGAGCGGAACCCGTACTATTACGGGGTGGATCCCGAGGGGAACCAGCTGCCCTACATCGACAAGTTGCAGATGGACAAGGCCGCTGACCTGTCGATTCTGGATGCCAAGATCGTGGGCGGTACCTATGACTTTTGCGCGTTCCAGATGCGCATCCTGTTCTATGCCACCTACAACGAAGGCGCCCAGGCCGCGAACGCCCACATCAAACTGTGGAACACGGGCAAGGGCTCGGAGGTGGTGTACAACTTTAACAGCAACTGGCCCGATGAGGAATGGCGGAACATCTTCCAGGATGACCGCTTCCATCAGGCCATGTCGCTGGCGATCAACCGGGCGGACATCAACAACGTCATCTACTTTGGCAACGCCAGTGAGACGCAGATGACGGTGATCCCGTCGTCCCGTCACTACCGCCCGGAGTATGCCCAGGCCTACGCCGAGTTCGACCTGGACAGAGCGAACGCGCTGCTGGACGAGCTGGGGCTGGAGTGGAACGCAGAAAAGACGCACCGGCTGTGGCCCGTGAGCAAAAAGCCGATGATCGTATCGTGGGACCTGGTGGAGACGGAGACGCCCAAGGGGCCGATCACGGAGCTGGTGACCGAGTACTGGAAGGCGGTCGGCTATGAGATCCAGTGGAAGTCGATCACCCGTAACCTGCTGACGCAAAAGCTGCTGGCGAACGAGGAGCCGATGTCGTTGTGGCACGGCGACGAGACCGCCGACACGCTGTTCATGCGCCGGCCCAAGTACTTTGCGCCGATCGACGGCGACGAGAACACGTGGGGCGTGCTGTGGGGCCGTTGGTACAACACCAAGGGCGAGCAGGGTGAGGAGCCGCCGCAGGTGATCAAGGACCTGTACGTGTGGCTGGACGAGTACAACATCACGGACTCGGACGAGCCGGCCCGGCTGACGCTGGAGAGCCAGGCGGAGCACGTGTGGACGCTGGGGTCGGTGGGCAATGCGCCACATCCCATCTTCTGCCGTAACACGTTGAAGAACGTGTCAGAGACGGGCGGGTTCTGGACATGGGACTCGCTGTGGGCGTTCCCCGAGTACTCGGAGCAGTGGTACTTTGAGCAGTAGTATTTCACCGTCGTGAGCCTTCCGGCTCCGAGGTAAATGCAGCTCTACAGTGGCGGGCACCCTGATGGGTGCCCGCCACTGCGTTTGGCGCGACCTATGGCGTCAAGTGGGCCTCGATAGAGGCTTGACACAGGCCACGGCAGAATGCGATAATAGGCTATCCATGGGCGTGAGATCGGTCCGCCCGTGGTTCGCAGCTGAGCGGTGTCATCGCATGGCGTTGGCAGGCGCCAGCACAGTTGTAACCAGGAGGAAGAATGGATCTGAGGAAACACACGCGTCGCGATTTTCTGCGCCTCGCCGGCCTGTCGACCGCAGGGGTCATCGTGGCAGCCTGTGCCGGCGAGCCCGAGGTGGTGGAAAAGATCGTCAAAGAGACGGTCATCGTCGAGAAAGAGGTGGAGAAAGAGGTTACGGTAGTCGTTGAAAAAGAGGCAGAGATAGAGGCGGCGACCCCGGTACCCGAGGCTGAGCCAGTGGAGGCCGTCGGCAAGTACAAGGAATCGCCCATGCTTGCCGAGCTCGTGGCCAGCGGCGATCTTCCGCCGGTGGAAGAGCGCCTGCCCGAGGACCCGCGCGTGTGCGAGGTCATCGATTCGATCGGCCAGCACGGCGGCACGCTGACGGTGGGTGTACTGGGCACGAATCTGATGAGCGACGACGGGCTACGTGTGAACGACGTTCCCAACCAGCTGTGCATCTCGCACGACCTGACGTACCCCATCGAGCACATGATAAAGTCCTGGGAGGCCAGCGACGATTTCAAAGAGATCACCTGCCACATGCGCAAGGGCATGAAGTGGTCGGATGGGCACCCGTTCACCACGGAGGACGTGCGCTACTGGTGGGAGGACGTCCAGCTGAACACGGACATCACCCCGGTGTTGACGGCGTACTTCCGCCCTGCCAAGATCCCGATGAACGTCGAGATCATCGATGACTATACCTACAAGTTCGTGTTCGAGGTGCCCAACCCGGCATTCCCCATGGTGACCATGTGGCACCGGAACGGCTTTGGCCACAACCACTTTTTGCCGGCGCACTACTGCAAGCAGTTCCATATCAACTACAACGACAAAGCCGATGAGGACGCCAAGGCTGAGGGCTTTGACTTTTGGTACCAGCTGCACGGGAAAAAGATCGACCGGTTCCAGAGCATCGACCGGCCCAAGATGGAGGCCTACATCTCCGTGCGCGATACGCCGACCATGGCGTTCTGTGAGCGCAACCCGTACTATCATGCGGTCGACCCGGAGGGGAACCAGCTCCCCTATATCGACAAGATGAATCAGGATCGCTGCGCGGACCTGTCGATCCTGGATGCCAAGACGGTGGGCGGCACGTATGACTTTGCTGCACAGCAGCTGCGCATCCTGTTCTACAGCACCTATGCCGATGGTGCCGCCGTAGCGGACGCGCATATGAAGCTGTGGGAATCGGGCAAGGGGTCCGAGGTAGTGTACAACGTCAACTGCAACTGGCCGGACGAAGAGTGGCGTAACGTGTTCTTTGACGACCGGTTCCGTCAGGCGCTGTCGCTGGCGATCAACCGGGCTGACATCAACAACGTCATCTACTTTGGCAACGCCAGTGAGACGCAGATGACCGTGATCCCCACGTCGCGTCACTACAAGACCGAGTACGCCGAGGCCTTTGCGGAGTTCGACATTGACAAGGCCAACGCGCTGCTCGACGACATGGGGCTCGAGTGGAACGCGGACAAGACCCACCGCCTATGGCCGACCAGCAAAGAGCCCGTGATCATCTCCTGGGATCTGGTCGAGACTGAGACGCCCAAGGGCCCGATCACCGAGTTGGTGACCGAGTACTGGAAGGTGATCGGGATCGAGATCCAGTGGAAGTCGATCACCCGTAACCTGCTGACCCAGAAAATGGGCGCGAATGAGGAGCCCATGAGCCTGTGGCACGGCGACGAGACGGCGGACACGCTGTTCCTACGCCGGCCCAAGTACTTTGCGCCGCTGGACGGCGACGAATCCTGCTGGGGCGTGCTGTGGGGCCGCTGGTACAACACCGATGGCGCACAGGGCGAGGAGCCCCCGCAGATCATCAAGGACCTGTACAACTGGATGGAAGAGTACAACCTGACGGACAAGGACGAGCCTGCCGCCAGTGTGCTCCAGAGCCAGGCGGATCACGTGTGGACGATCGGCACCTGCGGCAACGCGCCGCACCCGCTGTTTGTCCGCAACAATCTAAAGAACGTCAGTGAGACGGGTGGTTACTGGACCTGGGACTCGCTCTGGTCGTATCCCGAGCATCCCGAGCAGTGGTACTTTGAGGCTTAATAGCACGAGCCGGTAAGCGGCTCTACTCACCATGATTGTCAACCGGGGGCCTGTGAGGGCCCCCGGTTGCTTATACGGCAGACAACACTCGCCTTAGCTGGCGACGGCCGGGGCTGCTTGAGAGCAGTATCGGCAGAGGGCGGTACGCTCCAATGCTCTATGCGTTGCGCCCGTCCAGCAACTCCAGCACGCCGCTGGCGTCGGGGAGGATCGCGACGGGCTCGAAAGGAAGAAAGTCGTCCGCTGCGGTGTGCCCTGTGGTGACTGCGATAAAGGGGATGCAGGCAGCCCGTGCCGCCTGCGCATCCACCACGTTGTCTCCCACGTATAGCGCACGCGTGGCATCGATACCCAGCCGCTGCAGGCCAGCCAGGAGCGCGTCCGGCGCCGGCTTGGGCGCAGCCACGTCGCCCGCGCCGACAATGGTGTCGACCACGTCAGTCAAACCAAAGCGCTCCAGGATGCCGCGAATGCGAAAGGCCTCCTTGTTGGACACGATACCCGTTCGTATCCCGGTTGCCCGTACCACGGCCAGGAGACCGGCCGTGAAAGGATACAGGCTGGTCCAGGGGACCATGACCTCGTCGGCACGCTCCATAAAGAGACGGTGGAACTCGGGGGCCAGGTGGGCGTTTTCGGGGCCGGCCAGGGCGACGAGCGCCGCGGGGAGGGCAAGGCCGATAGTGCGTGCGCACGCGTCGGGGTCTCGATCGGGCAGTCCCAGGCCCCGCAAGGCATGCCTCAGACAGTCAACGGCTGCCGGGGAGGAGTCTCCCAGCGTATAGTCAAAGTCAAACAGGATCGCATGCGGCACGCTGGCCAGTATTGGCATCGTTCTCTCCCTGGATGTGGTTTGTGGCATTGTACCATACACCCGGGAGCGGGCCAGCAGAGGAGCTCAGAGCGGGAGGCGCCGGAATACAGCCCTGGCACAAGCCAGGGGACAAGATGGGGCAATGGGAGTATAAAGTCATCTCGATCCGGGGTGGCGGGGAAATAACGGCGCGCGTGCTCAACGAGTACGGCCGCGACGGCTGGGAATTGGTGTGCGTTTGGTCCTTCTGGCACTATCTCAAACGGCGGCTCGCCAGCGCAACGTGGAATCGGGACTGACGCCGCTTTTGGCGAGCTGATGTGTGTGCAGTATACGGCGGGGCGCCACACAACACGTGTAGCGTCCCGCCAGTGAGTCTCTGCTCGCCCGAAAGCCTCGCACAACCGGGCCCGGTAGGTTCTGCGCCCCTTAGAGGGCGTCTACAATTTCGCGCAGTGCGGCGCCCTGGCGGCCCCAGTACATGCTGTGGCTGCGCAGTTCATCGCCCAGGCAAAAGTCCTTGACGCCCAGATCGATGTAATACTTGGCATCGTCGGGCGCATTGATCTCGCAGCGCGGGCGCACGCCATGCTTGAGCGCAACCTTGATCATCTCGCGCTCGGCGGCCTTGAACTCGTCGAAATGCTCGCCCGAGTTCCAGCCCCGGCTCATGGAATAGTCTGAAGGACCGAACTGCACGATGTCCACACCGGGGACGGCACAGATCTCCTCGATGTTGTCCATGGTCTCTTTCTTTTCGATCATGAACACCTTGACGGTGTCGCGCACCATCTTGGCATAGGTCATCTGCGGGTTGCCGGGCTGGTAGCCAATCCAGCGGCGGTTGGGGTAGCCAAAGCGGCCGCCATCCTCCGGCGTGTCGGGGCTGATCACCCAGATAGACTCTTTGACTTCTTCAGCGGTCTTGTGGTCGGTGAACATGATCGCCTGGAACCCGGCGGCCATGGCCTTTTGCGCCACATAGGCCCGGTTCTGAAAGTCGAGCTTGATCATGCTCGACATGCCGAACAACTCGGCGGCTCGAGCGACGTTCTCCAGATCGACCTGATTGAACGGCCCGTACTCGGCCACGAACTCGACATAATCAAACTTGCCGGTGTTCCCGACGATCTCGGTGATGACAGCCCAGGTGCTCTCGATGCGGGTGCCGAGGGTCGGCTTGCCCTCATTCAGCAACTCGCGCAGATGGTTGGTCTTCATGTTCATGATGTGCTCCTTCTTCGGTGTCAGGATTCCTTACTCACCCGATAGCGATGGTTGACGAAAAGTATGCTACTACAACAGGCTGGCGTTGGCCAGTTCATGCGCTCTCGGCCGCAGTCATCTGGGCGCGAGTTGTGTCTACGCTCCGGCACGACGGGCACAGCGAGCCAGGAACCGGCTGAAGCCTCCGCTCCCCCAACAAGGGAACTTTAGTTCCGCTGCGCATGCTCGACGTACGACGGGTTCAGGCAGCCGTACGGGATCTGGCCCGCCTGAAACTCGCGCAGCGAGCGGATGATGCTGTCGAATCCCGCCTTGATGCAGACGGTGGTCTGCGTGGCCAGGTGCGCGGTCATAAAGACATTATCCAGCTTGCGCAGTTCGCTATCCACCGGCAGGGGCTCGACAGCAAAGACGTCCAGGCCCGCGCCGGCGATGGTGTTGTTCTTGAGTGCCGCAATCAGCGCCTCTTCGTCAACGGTGCCACCACGCGACGTGTTGATCAGGTAAGCCGTGGGCTTCATTTTGGCCAGGAAGTCGGCGTTGACGATCTTGGCGGTGGCGGGCATGAGCGGCACGTGCACGCTCACAAAATCGCTCTCGCGGGCGATCTGATCCAGCGTCGCCTTTTCGACGCCCAGTTCGCGCACGGCGTCCTCGTTATAGCGCACGTCATAGGCCAGGATGCGGCAGTTGAACCCCTGCAGCAGGCGCGCGACCTTCTGGCCGATGTTGCCAAAGCCGATCAGTCCCACCGTGGCGCCCTCGACGCCGCGGGTGACGGGGCCGCGATTGTAGCCGCCGGCTTTGATCTCGCGGTCGCTCCGGAAAAAGCCGCGCGAGATCTCCAGCATCAGGCCGATGGTGGTCTCTCCGACGCCGGTGGACATGGCCCCGGGTGTGTTGCACACGCAGATGCCGACGCTGGCGGCATAGGCCACGTCGATCTTGTCATACCCCACACCGTGCCGGATGATAAAGCGGAGGCTGTCCTTGAGCGCATCGAGCACGCGCGGCGTGAAAGGCTCGCCCATGGCGACCACCGCATCAATTCCCTGATAGTTCGCAATCACGGCGTCTTCGGTGTTCTGCGCAAAGGGCACCTGCACGACGTCAAAGCCCGCGGCGCGCATGTAATCATAGTATTCTGGCCACCGGACACCCATCCCTACCTTGAAGCTCATCGTTGTGTTCCTCTCAGAATGATCGACGAAAGTCTAGACCATTTTCCACGCGCCGTCGACGCCAATCTGTTCCAGCAAGCCAGAGGCGCCCACGGCGGGGCGACCAACGGCACCGGTCTCAGGGGCTTGTTCCATCGATCCTCAGCCGGTAGCGCAACTTTTGCCGGTCCCCCCGGCCATAGAGCGAATCGTGGGGCGGCACGGTGACCGTCTCGACATACTCGGCGCCAGCCAGCTCACAGGTGCGCCGGGAAGCACAGTTGTCCGGATCGGTGGTGATCCAGAGCTCTTTCATGCCGTGGCGCCGGGCCAGCGGGATCAACAGCCGCGTGCCGCGCGCCGCATAATGGTGGCCGCGATGCTCCGCGCTGACGCCGTAACCGATGTGCCCGACATAGATAATGTGTTCTGTATTGCCGATGCGCAGTGAGATGCCGCCGAGTCGAGCGTTGTCCGGGATGCGCCGCATCTGAAACTCGTAGGAGGGCACCATGCCGCGCGCCGGGTCGCCATGATAGCGCAGCATCAAGACCAGACGCAGGTCGCCATCCACCAGCACGCCGGGGTCCAGGAACTCGAACACGGGCTCTCGCTGAATCGCCATACAGCCGTCTACCATGCAGGCCATCACATCGATCGCTGCACCAACGAGCAAGATTGTACACGCTAACCCAGAGGCGTGCCACCGGATGGGGCACTTTTGCGATAAGCCGAATCCACAGTCGAACTCACACCCTGCACGCTAGACCTGTAACTAGGCATTCCGCTGTCGTCACAGCCGTCTAAGTCGTCGTCACCTACAGCTTTGGCAGGTTGTTTGATGGCTCTATGGGCAGGCGCCATAGTTCTCTTGGCCTTGTACACGTAATTCCTCTCTGCAGAAGTCTAGCGAACTTGCCAGCGTTCTTGTGCAGGCCTAGATTCCGTTCTAGGCGAACCTGTCTCTATTGCATTGGGGGCTCGATGAGTACCGTACCCACTTACCACCGTACACAACCTGGCACGTTGATTCGATGGGCGCCGATTGACTGCACACCTGGGCCCAGGTCTCATCCGGCGCAGCGTGCAACTGGCCGACATTCGGTCCGCGCGGCAGGTGAGAAATGCCTGGTACCATGGTTGGGGTCTGCGTATCACCACCCGCGGCCCCCTCTGGCGCGTTTCCGGTTTCGATGCCGTGGAGCTAGAGTTGCCCAAGCGCCGCTGGTTGATCGGTACCGATGATCGGGAGGGGCTGCTGGCGGCAATCCAGCGAGCCGCGAAGGAGCAGCGACTGCAAGCCGGCTGATCCGCTCTTACGGCTTGGCGAGGCTCACTCCGCTGGCAGGCCGAGCTGCTCAGCGCTGAGCCGCCAGAGACGGGCCGCGTCCTCGGCGCTTTGGCTGCGTCGCGACGGCTGCTCGACCCCGCCCGGGCCAACGTACAGGCCTCCCCAGCGTTTGGGCTCCGGCTCGATGAGCACGCGCACGATGGGTGCCGCGCCCTGTTCCACGGACTGGCCGCAGAGACGCGCATAGCTGCGCCAAACCAGGGCCGGAAGGCCCCGGACATCGCGCGCGATGCCGGTGCGCACCAACCCCGGATGAACGGCGGCGGCCGTCGCGCCGAGGCCGTCCAGGCGCCGGTTCAACTCGCTGGCGTACAGCAGGTTGGCCAACTTGGACTGGGCGTAGGCACGCAGCAGGTTGTAGCCATGACGCAACTCGGGATCAGCCCAGTGAATGCGCCCCCAGCGGTGCGACCGCGAACTTTCCAGGATCACCTGCGCGCCCGGCGAGGTCGCCAGCTGCTCGTGCAGCAAATGCGTGAGCAGATAGGGCGCCAGATGATTCACCGCCCAAGTGAGTTCAATCCCATCGACGCTCTCACGGCGCCGCGGTTGCACCGTGCCCGCAGCATGTACGAGAGCGTTCAGGCGAGGCCAGCCAGCACGAACGACCGCAGCGAGGCGGCGCACCTCGGCCTGGGACGAAAGGTCTGCCTGCACGAAGGTTGCCACAGGCCGACTCGCCAGTGCATCGAGCTCGGCGACAGCCTGAGCGCCCGGTCCGGCGGCGCGCCCCACCAGGATCAACTCCATGCCGGCGCGCGCCAGGCCCCTGGCAGCCGCGAGCCCAATTCCTCCGGTGCCGCCGGTGATCAGGCAGATGCGCCGGCCATAGGTGCAGGCCGGTGCCTGCCCGTGTACACTACCCTTTGTCATGCTGAGCTTTGTACGCTGCGAGGTGCTGCGCGATCTGCTCGGCAAAGCGGAGCTCAGAGTTGTCCTCCGGCGCATAGCCAATGACCTGGCGGGCGTTGACGATGCTCCAGAAGGCATGCGGGTTGTCGCTGATGCCGTAGAATACCTGGAAAGGCACGCCGTTTGAGTCGCGGATGTCCTCCGTCTCGATGCTCTTGATGAACAACTGGGCGAGGTCACGGGCGCTGATGTAGACGGCCAGCGCGCGCCGCATACGGACGAGGTCTCCGGGCGCCACCTGCGCCAGGTCTGTTTCGCGCGGCCCGCCGATGCGGATCTGGACGTTTTCCAGCGGTCTTCCCGTCTCGCGGCCCACCGCAAAGGTGAATCCGAGGTGCTCATAGGTCGCTTTGGCCCAGCCATAGTAGTTGTCCGAGAGGGGAAGGTCGTCGGGAGCGACGTTGTCCCACTTGCCAGCCAGGATCAGGCGCTCGTAATAGTCGGCGGCGTGGTTGGACGAGGCCATCACCACCCGCCGGACACCCTCCTCCCAGGCGGTGCGGTAGACGTTGTAGGCCATGCCCACGTTGGCCATCTCGGCGCGAAAGCGTGCCTCGGGATCGGGATCCTGCAATGAAGATACAAAGCCCAGGTGGATGACGGCATCGGCGCCGGCGAAATGGGCGCGATACCTGTCCCGGTCGGGATTGGTGAGGTCAGCGATCACGACACCGGATATAGGCTCGCCCGCACGGTTCGCGAGGCGCACGTCGATGGGGAGCAGGTCGTACCTCTCGCGGAGGTAGGGTAACAGCAGCCCGGCAATGGTGCCGGCAGCGCCAGTGAGAACGATACGGCGACGGGACATGCGATACCTCCTACTCTGTTCATAGTGACGATTGTGCTCAGTCTATCCTACCGGCCGGGACCAAGTCAAGGCCGGAGACACTCTGCCCCACTCGCCTGGCGCGGGGCACTGCGCTAGAATGTGGATGTATTGACCATTTCATGCGGAGGGTAGAATGCTTCCTTACGAGCATACACAGCCAGGAACGGCGATGCGAGTCGGGATGGGCACCGTCATCCTGGTGCTCATCGTCATGCAGTTTGTCGCGGAAGACGCCCAGGCCAGCGTCTGGCTTCTGGTGGCGGGCCTCGCCGTCCTGCTGTACCTGCACCACGCCCTCACCGTGCGGGTGAACGACGATCAGGTGACCGTCGCTTTCGGACCCGGCCTCATCAAGCACACCATCCCGGTAGGTGATATCCTCGGGGTGAGCATCGGCCGCTGTGCCTGGTACAACGGCTGGGGCAAGCGCTACACCGGCACGGGCTGGATGTTTCGCGTGTCGGGCATGTCGACCGTTGACGTGACGCGTCAGGGCTCCAGTTTTCGCATCGGCACCGATGACCCGAAGGGCCTGCTGGCGGCCATCCAGGAAGCGATGGCCGGGTGCGACGTGGCCTCGCAGGACGAGGCTGCTCCCAGAGACTGACGGGCGGGCCGGTGCCAGGGCCGTATAAGGGGTTGTTGCTTTCGGCGACAGAGCGATATCTTCAAGCTCTATCCAGTACCGGCATCACGTCGGGCATGTACTCGCGGAGCGATGGTGCTGGTTCACCATCTACATAATCCACGCGCACATAAGATAGAAAGGTATCGCCGCTACCGAGATCGTCCTCGCAGATCAGGCGCCGCCAGGCCTGGGCGGGCCTGCCGTCCAGATTGATCTCCCAGTTCCAGCTCCCGGTATTCAGGTAGATCGCCCCGCTCTCCAGCAGCTCGAGTGCGGGCACGTGCGTATGTCCAAAGAGCACGATTCGGGCGCCTGTCTCCCGCGCGACGCGATCCGCGGCGGACATGAGCTGTGCGTGCAAAGCGTGCTTCTCGAGCAACCCTCGCGCGAGAATCGGATCGCGCGACAGGGTCTCCTGTGAGAGCAGTGTCTCCAGTGATGCGAGGCTTTTCGGCGTCTGGTCCGACGGCGCAGTGGCTTCTCCGGTGCCGGCCGTCACATCCTGCACGAGTTGCCGGTTGCTGCGCGCCAGCGGGTGATGGACGCGCAGGAGGGTGGGCAGCGCTGGAGCGAACAGCCACGCCAGACGCAGCGCCGTGAGCGGACGGTAGCGCAAGAGAAACCATCCGATGGCCGTCATGGGTTTGACACTGCTGATCCAGGAGAGGTCGCGCTCCAACCGGTTGATCGCGCGTATAAAGATGCGCGCGCCGGGTGTCTCCAGCAACCGTGAGGGATCGCGGGGATCGGTAGGCTCGCCAAAGGATGGGTGCCGGTTGAGCGCCTCCGCGTACTGGCTGCCGTGCTCCAGGTAGAGTCCGTCCCGCTGCAGGGCCAGCGGCACAAAGGACAGACAGTATCGCCGCGCCCCCCATGCATCCAAGGCGTCGCGCAGGATCGTCTGCACCGCCGGCCAGTGCAACTGGACATCATGGTTGCCTTTGATGATTGTCACGCGGCGCTGCGGGGGCGTCTCCCGCAAAAAGCCGGCAAGGGCCTCGAACAACTGCCGATGGCCCGCAACGATCAAGGCCATACGACGGGCCGATTCGGGCGCACTGGTGCCCGTGTACATGCGGTCGGGATAGTGCGCCTGTGGGTCAAAGCGCTCATGCTCCTGCAGCGCGGGGACCTGCCAGAACTCGAAAACGTCGCCGTTGAGGATGACCTCTACGTCGCGACCACTGGACGCGCTCTCGTGTGCCACATCGTCCAGCAGTCGCGCCAGGGTAGCATCGTGGTGGAAATCCTCCAACTGGTTGCCATCGCCGCCTGCACCGATGTGGAGATCGCTGAGCACGATCTTGAACATGTTGGCGCCTCCGTACTCCGATTCTAGGGCACCGGGTGCGGCGGGGCAACTGCGCCTTCCCTTTGTGCACCCTGCCCAGTATTACGCTTGCTGGTTCTGTCGCGGCCGCCCAATGTGCTGATAAAGCGAGCCGGCTATGCTGCTCGCGTGGCAAAGATCAGTTGAGGAGGTGTTGCATGGCCGTTCCGCAGAGCTTGACGCAGGTGGCGGTGACAGTGGGCGTCGACGGGTTTTTCGTGCTGTTCCTCTGGCGCATGGCAAAAAGGCTCTATCCTCTGATCGATGCCATCAAAGAGATGGGTGTCACAGGCGCTGCCAATTTGGTCGAGGCTGACCACAGGGAGGACCCGATTTCGATTGAGACAGGATCACTCTGAGGAGGAGCAACCGTGATCAAGAAACGTATCGTCATCGCATCAGCCCTCGTTGTCTCGCTGCTGCTGGCGGGGACTGTGACATCGGTCGCACAGGCGCCGGATCCTGCAGGGACGGCAACCCTGGCCGCGGACCCAAATGCCGCTGTAAACTTTGTGTGGGTGCTCGTATGCGGGTTCCTGGTGTTTTTCATGCAGGCGGGCTTTGCCCTGGTGGAGGCTGGATTCGCTCGAGCCAAGAACACGGTCAACATCCTGACCAAGAACTTTATGGACTTTTGCATCGGCGGTCTGGCTTACTGGGCCTTTGGCTTTGGGGTCATGTTCGGTGGCTCGGCCATTGCTCCGGGTACCGCGCTGGGCAACAGCATCATCGGCTACTCGGGCTTTTTCCTGAGCGGCGAGGCCTATGATGTGAGCACAGCGCTCATGTGGTTCTTCCAGATGTGCTTTGCGGCCGCTGCCGCGACGATTGTTTCTGGCGCCATGGCCGAGCGCACCAAGATCACGGCCTATATGGCCTACAGTTTTCTGGTGTCCGCTGTGGTTTACCCGATCTTTGGCCACTGGGTATGGGGCGGGGGCTGGTTGAGCACGCTGCCCTTTGGCGCGGGTGCCCGTGACTTTGCCGGCTCGGGCGTGGTACACAGTGTCGGCGGCATCATCGCTCTGGTGGGGGCCTGGATGGTGGGGCCGCGCGCGGGCAAGTTCGGCAAGGATGGCAAGCCGGTGGCCATCGCCGGTCACAACATCCCCTACGTGGCGCTGGGCACCCTGATCCTCTTTGTGGGCTGGTTCGGGTTTAACCCTGGCTCTACGCTGGCGGGCACTGATCTGCGGATTTCGATGGTGGCGACCAACACCTTCCTGGCAGGCGTGGCTGGGGCCGTTGTGGCCATGTATGCAACGATGACACGGACAGGCAAGGCGGACCTGGGGATGGCCTGCAATGGCTGTCTGGCGGGCCTGGTAGCCGTGACCGCCGGTTGCGCCTATGTGGCTCCCTGGGCAGCCGTGGTCATCGGCGGGGTGGCCGGTCTCCTGATGCTGGTGAGTGTGAGCTTTGTCGAGAACAAACTCAAGATCGATGACCCTGTGGGTGCGGTCTCCGTGCACGGCGCCAACGGTCTGTGGGGCCTGCTGGCCGTGGGTATTTTCGCCGACGGCAGCTACGGCGGCGTGTCGGGACTGATCGCGGGCGATGGCAGCCAACTTGTGGCGCAGCTCATCACCATGGTCACAGTCATTCTCTGGGCAGGCGGCACCGGACTGGCGATGTTCTCGCTGATCAAGCGCACGATGGGGCTGCGCGCCACCCCCGAGGAGGAGCGCCTGGGCCTGGACATTACCGAGCATGGTGTGGAGGCTTACGCCGCCGATCTGGTCTGAGCGAGAGACTACCGGGCAAGCGTGCTATCAGCGGCTCAGGATCACACTCCTGGGCCGCTGATCCCATTAGGAGACTGGGCAATCTGCACAGTCTGAGGGCCGAGAGCCTTGTGAGCGCTGAACGATGTAAGCGAGATGCGCACAGGCTAGACTGTGGCTGAAGGCAGACAAGCCAAACATATGCGAAAGAGGTGGTCAGATGCCAGCAGAAGCAGTATTGGCGGCAGGTTCCTTTGTAGGGTTTCTCGTGCTCTGGGTCGTCCTGCCCAGCGTGATCCGGCGCAAGGCCGAGAACAAGGACTAGCCACCGCCGTGTCCGTCGAGACGCGGTGTGCAACAGGCAATCAATTGAGAGTTCCCACAGTTATCTGGTCTGGACTATGTATAGTGAGTTGCGCCGGCCCTGTGCGGAAGGCCGGGACCGGTTTCCTCAGGGCGCACCAGGCAATCCCCCTCAATCAGCATCGTAGCTGAGCCTCCCGTGCACCCTCTGCCGCGGCCCGGAGTGAACGCTCCGGGCCGCGATGCGCTCAGCGTCCTTTGCCTCTCCTCCCTACTGCATCTATACTCTCCCCGCGGCGTTCACCGCATCTTGACGCGCGAGGAGGCGCTTTTATGGGCACATACCGCAATCCGATCCTCCCCGGTTTCTACCCCGATCCGTCGGTCTGCCGCGCGGGCGAGGACTATTACCTCGTCACCAGTACGTTCGAGTACTTTCCCGGCGTGCCGGTGTTCCACTCCCGCGATCTTGTGGACTGGGAGTTGATCGGTCACTGTCTGACCCGCCCCGAGCACGTGCCGCTGGGCGGCTCACGCGCCTCGGGGGGCATCTTTGCACCCACCATCCGTTACCATGACGGCCGTTTCTACATGGTCGTGACCAACGTCACCGGCGGCGGGCATTTCTACGTATGGACCGAGGATCCCGCCGGCGAGTGGTCCGACCCGATCTGGGTGGACACGGGCGTGTTCGGGATCGACCCGAGCCTGTTCTTTGATGATGATGGCACCTGTTACTTTTCCGCGACAGGGATGGGGAGCCTGGTGCAGTGCCCGATCGACATCGCCACCGGCAAGGCCCTGGAAGCGCCCCGGCCGGCCTGGCAGGGCACCGGCGGCTCCTTTCCCGAGGCTCCACATCTGTACAAGTTCCATGGCGCTTACTACATGATGCTGGCCGAGGGCGGCACCGAGCGCGGCCACATGGTGACCATCGCCCGCGGGCCGACGCCCTACGGGCCCTGGGAGGCCTGCCCGCACAACCCAATCCTGACGCACCGCAGCACGGGGCGGCCCATTCAGTCCACGGGTCACGCGGATCTGTTCGAGGCGCACGATGGCTCCTGGTGGATCGTGTTCCTGGCGACGCGACCCCACGGTCAGTACCCGCTGTTCCATAATCTGGGGCGGGAGACCAACATCGCGCCAGTACGCTGGACCAACGACGGCTGGCCGGTGGTCGGGGTGGACGGGCGCGCTGAGGTTGAGAGCGAGGCGCCGGCATTCGCCACCTCGGTGCGGCGTCGCTGGGACGAGCCCACCGAAGATACCTTTGCGGGCGATAGACTGCCACTGTACTGGAACTGGCTGCGTAACCCGGACATGGCCAACTACAGGCTGGGCGAGCGCCCTGGCTGGCTGCGGCTGCTGGGCACCGGTGTGACGCTCAACGAGACAGAGTCGCCCACCTTTGTGGGACGGCGCCAGCAGCACCATCAGATGGTGGCCAGCGCGCAGCTGGACTTTAGTCCCGAGCGCGACGGTGATGAGGCCGGCCTGACGGTGCTCATGAACGACCGGCATCACTATGAGATTGCGATCACCCGCGACGCTGACAGCCGCATCGTGATCACCCGTCGCACCATCGGGAGCCTGTCGGTAATCACGGCTACCAGGCCGCTTCTTGATTCAGGCGTAGTGACTCTCTCCATCGAGGCGCAGTTGCCGCCGGGCGCGGAGCCTCGTGCGCATGCCGGGGGTGAACCGGTGTACGTACTGAGCATGTCTGTTAATGGGGGGCCGGCGGAGGAACTCGACCGTCCCGAGATGCGCTATATCGCGACTGAGGTCGCCGGGGGCTTTACAGGAGCCTACCTGGGGATGTATGCTACGGGTAACGGGGCGTCGTGCTCCGTGCCGGCCGATTTCACCGCCTTTCGCTACCAGCCGCTGGGTCTCGAGAGCCCGGCGTGATGTTACACATACACGTTGAGGAGGCGCCATGAAGAACAGCGTAGCGGGCACTGCCCGTGTGGTCTGTTTCGCATTGATCCTTGTACTTGCGGGCGGACTGCTTGCGGGCTGCGACTATGCGCGACCGCTGCTCCAGGGGTTGCCATTCCTCGCGCCTGAGCCTACAGCGACGCCTCTGGCTCCGACCGCAACACCGCTGCCCAGCGTTACGCCAGAGGTCGCGCCCAGCGAGACACCAGAGCCCGCGACACCAGAGCCGGAGGCTGAAACTGAGCCGACGGCCACGCTGATGACAGGCGTCCTGGACTCGCGCTATGTGCGCGATCTCTCCATTCCGGACGGAACCGTGATGACGCCAGGCCAGGCATTCATAAAGTCATGGGAGATCGAGAACAGCGGCGAGGTTCCCTGGCCGCAGGGCACCGAGTTGCGCCGCGTCGAGGGTCCAGCGATGGGTCCCATCGAGAGTGTGACACTAAACGAACGCGCGGTGGGCGAGCGCGCAGAGGTCTCGGTAGATCTTGAGGCTCCCGCGGATCCCGGTACCCACCGGTCCTACTGGCAACTGTGTCTGGGGGATGCGTGTTTTGGCGGCAGATTCTTTGTCGAGATTGTGGTTGAGGGCGACTAGAATGGAGGCTGAGCACGCGCCCCGCCGCTGATATGGCTGCCGGGCGCTTTTCATTACGCAGATCGAAATCTAGAGCAGGCCGGTCAACCAGACCAGCACCAGCCCCAGGTACTCGTTGATGGCCCGTTCCGTGGTCCAGAGCGCGGCGCCATTGGGATATACCGACTCGGCGCTAAAGGCCTCTTTGCTGAACAGGCCATACAGCCCGGTGGTGTAATCGGTAGGGGCTGGAATGGCGCGGACAATCCCCTCCTGCTGAAAGAGCGTCATCGTTCGGGGCATGTGCGAAGCAGACGTGACGATGAGAAAAGGCTCCGTGCCCAGCATCTCGGCCAGGATGCGCGCCTGATCATCGGTATCGCGCGAGGCACGCTCGATGATGATATCCTCCGGCGCGACGCCGTACTCGGTGACAAAGCGCCAGTTGGTGAGGCTCTCAACCGGCGCCTCAGGATCGCACCCGTTGCCTCCCGACAGCACCAGGGTGCAGTCAGGGCAGGCGTTGTAGAGCCGCACGCCTTCCACAAGCCTCGCCAGCGGGAATCCGCCTACCTGTCGCGTAACCGGCTGATCCTCAAAGCCGACAGTGCATCCAGCAAAGACGACGATCGTCTTGACGGCGCCCCAGTCAACGGCAGCCAGTTCGCTGGGACCCAGGGGTGGATACCGGCTCTCAAGGGGCCGCATGATCGCCTGGCTGAACCCCGAGCTGGAAAGCACGGCCAGTAACATCAGGCCGCCGAGCAGCAGCGTACGCGCCCACTTGCCGTGACGGTTGCGCCAAGCGAGGATCAGGCCGCCCAGCAAGAGCAAGAGGCTGAGCGGTAACGGGAACAGCAAGCGCGACACGGCCTTTTTCAGGGCAAAGAGCATGGCACAACCTCGGTGTGGTTCAGGTGCGCAGTAACACTGCCACGATTGTACCATCGCCCGTGTGGACGGAAAGCCCGGGGCCGAGGGGTACCACAAGGGGCTCTGCGGGTAAGGGCAGCCGCTCCTGCAGCTCGGCGCCAAACGCCAGCGCCTCATCGCGCGCATTGACATGGACCAGCGCCCAGCGATCGATACCGCCATCTCCCGCGTGCTGTACGCACAGCTCTGCCATCCGTGCCCAGGCATTCTTGCGCGTGCGGACCTTTTCGAGCAGGTCGAGCTTGCCGTCTCGCATGGTCAGGATTGGGCGTATGTTGAGCAGCCCTGCCATGCTCGCGGTGAACTGCGGGACGCGACCGCCCATAGCCAGATATTTGAGCGTGCTCAGGGCGCCATAGAGGACAGCACGCTCGCGAGTGGCCGTGGCCGCATTCAAGATTGCATCGAGCGGGGCGCCCTCGGAAGCTGCCTCGGCGGCAGCCAGCGCCATGTAGCCCTGCACCATCGACAGGGACAGCGTATCCACTACGGTGACGCGCGCGGGGTCAACCAGCGTGCAGGCGTCCTGCGCCGCCGCGTAAGTGGCACTGATGGCGCTGCTCACGCAGAAGCAGACCACGTGATCGGCGCCGTTGGACAATGCCCGCTCATAGGCCTCGCAAAAGGCGCCGGGCGACGGGGCGGCGGTGCTGGGGAGCCGGTTCTCCCGCCGAATGCGCTCGAACAGCGCAGCGTCGGCTATTTCGAGATCAGCTCGGAGGGACTCTTGCCCAAACTGGATGTTGATGGGCACAAGATGGATGCCGTGACGATCGGCGAGGTCGAGGGGCAGGCTGGCATCGGTGTCGGCAACAATGGCGTAGCGTGGCATAGCACCTCCTGGTACCGCGAGCGTTGGGGAGAGGGGACACAACATCCCTTAGGTGAAACACGCCAGATCCGGGAGCGATACGTCCGGCAGAAGCAAAGGAGCGAGCGCACCCCATGTGTATCGGGTGCACTCGCCCGCGGTAGACATAACTACATGTGCACTGGCTTGCGGCGGCGCTGCAGCAACTTGCGCACCTCATCCACGATAAAGACCGTGCACGTGACCGCAATGATGCGTCCCCAATCCGCAAGGGTCAGGGGCTGCGTGCCCAGCGCTGTCTGGAGAATGGGAAGCCGGCTGGCCAAAACCTGCAGCACCAGCGACAGCGCCATGGCGCCCAGCAGCCAGCGATTTGTAAAGAGGCCCAGCTGGAACACGGATTTTGTACGGGAGCGCACGTTGAGCGCGTTAAAGAACTGAAACATGGCCAGCGTCGTGAACGCCATCGTCCTGGCATGGACCAGCCCATTGCTGGCAAAATCCACCTGAAAGTTCCACAGTGTCCCCGCGGCCATCAGCAGAGCCACGGGCACCAGATTAAGCAGCATGTCGCGATCGATGAGGCCCTCGCTGCTGCGTCGCGGCGGATCGTCCATCACATCGTCCTCTTTGGGCTCCATGGCGATCGTGATATCGAGAATGCCATCGGTGACCAGGTTGACCCACAGGATCTGGATAGGCGTGATGATCGACATGCCTCGGGAAAAGAGCAACAGCGAAGCAATGATCGTCAGATCCTCACCAAAGTTGGTGGCGAGGAGGAACTTGATCACCTTGCGCAGGTTCTGAAAGACGGCCCGGCCCTCTTCGATCGCGGCCACGATGCTGGAAAAGTTGTCATCGGTGAGGACCATGTCGGCGGTCTCTTTGGTGACGTCGGTGCCGGTGATGCCCATCGCGATGCCCACCTCGGCGGCGCGCAGTGCGGGCGCATCGTTCACGCCGTCGCCGGTCATGGCCACGACATGTCCCTTTCGCTGGAGCGCGCCCACCAGGCGGTGTTTGTGCGCAGGGGAGACCCTGGCAAAGACACGGGTCGTGTCGAGAGCGGCATCCAGCTCGTCATCGTCCATCTCTTCGAGCTCTTCGCCCGAGAGGACCGTCTGACCCTCGGAGAGAATCCCGATCTCGGTGCCCACGGCGCGTGCAGTGTGTACGTGGTCGCCCGTGGCCATAATCACCTGTATCCCCGCGCGCTGGCATTGTGCGACGGACTCAGCAGCCTCGGGCCGCGCAGGATCCATCATGCCCACCAGTCCCAGGAAGGTCAGCAGTGGCTCGCCCTGTTCCAGACGCTCCTTGAAGGCGTCGATCTCTGCCCTGTCAAGCTCCGCAAATGCCAGCCCGAGGACGCGCAGCGCGTCTTGCGCCATAGCATCGCTCTCGGCAAACACGGCATCTTGCTGCGTGGAGGTCACTACCTCACAGTTGCGTGTTTGAACACCATGGCTCATCTCCAACAACCGCTCCGGAGCGCCCTTGACATAGGCCCAAATGCGATCGCCGTCCGGTTCGGCATGAAATGTGGCCATATAGCGCGTGTGGGAATCAAAGGGTATCTCGTCCACACGGCGCAGGCGATCATCCGCAGCGTCACGGCGGAGCCCGGCCTTGGCGGCCAGGACGATCAAGGCGGCCTCGGTGGGGTCTCCGTGCACCTCACTGACGTACTGTGCCCCAGTTCCATCGGGCGAAGCACCCTCGTGCCTGTCCAGCTCAACGTGGGCGTCGTTGCAGAGCATGGCGATATCGAGTGCGCGGGCGACACAGGAGTCGTCCAGTGGTGCCTCCAGGGGCTCGCCTTTGATGCTAAAGCTGCCGTCCAGGTGCCATCCGGCGCCGCTGACATCGATTCTGCGGCCGTCCAGATACATGCGCTGCACCGTCATCTCGTTGGTCGTCAGGGTCCCGGTCTTGTCGGACACAATGACCGTGGCCGCGCCGAGGGTGTCTACGGCGCGCAGGCGCCGGATGATGGCGTTCCGTTTGGCCATCTTGTTGACGCCCACAGCCATGGTGATCGTCATCACCGCCGGCAACCCCTCGGGAATCGTCGACACGGCGGACGCCAGCGCGAGCATGAACATGTTCTGTAACTCAAATCCACGCAAGAGTCCCACGACAAAGGTGACCGCCGCAAGAGCCACGGCCAAATAGGCCATGTACTTGCTGAGCCTGCCCATTTGCTGCTGCAAGGGCCCCTCGCCCTTTTCGGTCTCTTGCAGCAATGTGGCAATGCGCCCGATCTCGGTGTTGGACCCCGTGCCGATGGCAATCGCCAGGCCGCGCCCGCGTGTGATGGCGGTGGCGGCATAGACCAGGTTGGTGCGATCCGCCACGCCGGCATGCTCGTCGACGACATCAAGATCTTTGTCCGCCGATACCGACTCTCCCGTCAGCATAGCCTCGTCGACCTCGAGATTGACCGCCTCGATCAAGCGTCCGTCGGCCGGAATCTTGTCCCCTGTGGAGAGCACCAGGATATCGCCGGGGACCACCTGCCGGGCGGGGATCTCTTGTGACTTGTTGGCTCCATCGACGATGCGGCGCACGGTAGCGACGGGGGCGGACCGTTCCTGGAGAGCGCGCAGTGCCTGCTCCGCCTGATTCTCCTGTACAAAGCCGATGATGGCGTTCACCAGGATGATCACGGCGATCACAATGGCGTCGGTCTCATGGCCGCCCAGGAGCGACATGAGTGCGGCAAAGACGAGCACATAGACAAAGGGATTGCGGAACTGCTCAAAGAACAGCGTCAACGGGCTGGTCTGCTCTTCTTGCTGGATCTCGTTGGGGCCATACTCCTCGAGGCGCCGGGTGGCCTCCTCAGTCGTCAGGCCGCGGCGATCGGTCTGGAGCGCGTCGATCGCCTCATCAGGTGTGAGTGTGTGGATGGCACGCTTTGCCGTCATAGGGACTCCTCTCTGGCTGGACGCTCCGGGGAGTTGGGGCTCACTCGGAGAGAGCGTCAGGAAGGTACGGCGGTGGGCTGGTCACCCCACAGGTTGCGCTTTAGGTCGCGGTTTGCAGCGCTGACTCGGCACTTTGGTGAGACCAGCACACTTGTACAGTATATCATGGAGACACGCCCGAACCAAGAAAAGCGTTCGCACTGGCTAGAGCCGTCCTCCGCCTGGTAGCGAGTGATTACTGAGCAGTGTCGGCTGATGTTGCTTCGGGGGGCGTGAGCGCAGTCTCAACCTCCTCGACAACCAGCACATAGCGCCCGGGAAAGGGACGCTGCGGCTCATCGGGCTGGCGCCCCGAGCAAATGAGCACCAGAAAAGACTCGTCCGGGCTTTCGATCGGCGCCATGAACCGGCTCAGCTCCGTGGCGCGATACTGATACTCGGCCACATCGTTGGCGGACATCCGTCTGGCCTGGACGACCCTGAACCGCGTCTCAACATCGGCCCGCGTAAAGACGATCTCTGAGCCGAGCAGCCTCGTCAGGTTTGCCTCAATCGTCTCCAGATCGTAAGGGTTGTGCAGAGGGCCCTCAATCAGCTGCCGCAACGGCTCCGCCTCCAGTTCCCTCCCCGAAGTCAGCGTGCCGTCGTGGATGCTGAGCACAAAGGTTCCGGCCACCATCTCCGGGTAGGCGTAAAGCTGGTGGTCGTACTCGGTGATAAAGCGCCGGTAACTCTCGCCCCACTGATCGGCCATCAGGACCTCCAGATCGCTAAAGCGTACCCATTCATCCGAGTCAAAGCCGATCGGATATGCCAGGGCCAGAGGCTCGCGCGTATCAAAGGCGATGCCCCCGCGCAGGTAGCGAGGCACAGGCGTGGCTGTGGGAGCCGGAAGCATCACCGCTGTAGCCGTTACCCCGGGGGTTGGTGTCAGGGTCTCTGGCGAAGACGTACCGATATCCGTCGACCAGCCGCCGGCCTGTTCGGCGCTGTCAGCAGGCGGTGTGCCCTCGGCCGGACGGGGCGCACCATCGATTGGGATCCACAGCGGTTCATCGACGCGAATCAAGCCAGGATCGGTCAGCCCGTTGGCCTCCATAATGGCTTGTTCGGATACGTCGTACCTGGCAGCCAGCCCCTCAAGCACATCGCCAGCAGCCACGACATGCCAGCGCCCGGGAAAGCCTGCCGGCGTAGCGGTTAGCGCAGAGGTCGGGACCAGGGTAGGAGAAGGCGCAGCGCTGGGCCGGGCTGCTCCGGGATCAGAGCGTCCGGGACGGGCCGCAGCTGACCAGAGGGCGTCCGAGGCAAAGGAAACGTCGTATGGGACGCGGACGACATCGGAGGCGACGGCGGGGAACAGCAGCAGCAACCAGATGTACAAAAGGGCGCGTTCCAGGCCCCGAACCAGGCCGCGGGGAGATGACCTCGCGCGGCCTGGAATTGGCGAGCTCGTGCGTTTGGGAGACGGTGGCGTTCGCATGTCCTGCAGTATAGCTGATCTGCTTGACCGGGCCAACGCAGCGAAGCCGGATGATCTCCCATCCGGCCTCTCGTGCAGCAGCAGTTCCAGGGGGCGTTGCGCCGTCGCAGCCAGCCGGCCGCTCCACCCGCTATTGCGAGCAGGGCTGACATGGCCGCGCCGAGGTCCCCGCTACCTGCTCCGGTGGCTCCCGTCTGTGGCAGGGTGGGCGGGTGTCGCTCGGGGGTCGCCGTTGGACGCACGGTAGCCAGCACACAAAGAGGGCCGGATGCAAGTGCATCCGGCCTGTGAGTACAGACGATCTGATTTAGCTCGTGGGTCTACGGCGCACCCAGGCAGCCACACCGCCTGCCAGAGTCAGCGCAACCCCGAGGGCACTATTGAGATTGCCCAAAGCGGGCGCTCCCCCTCCAGTCGCCGGAAGAACCTCATACACAGCCTCAGGAGTGCTCGGCAGCTCCCCAGCCACTGCCAATACACTTGGCGGCACCTGGGTGTTGGTTGGCGCTGGCGGCACCTGGGTGTTGGTTGGCGTCGGAGGTACTGCGGTTGCGGGTAGCTGGGTCGGTGGCACCTCGGTTGGTGGGACCTCAGTCGGTGGCACCTCGGTTGGCGGTACCTCGGTTGGCGGTACCTCGGTTGGCGGTACCTCGGTTGGCGGTACCTCAGTCGGTGGCACCTCGGTTGGCGGCACCTCGGTTGGCGGTACCTCGGTTGGTGGGACCTCGGTCGGGGGCACCTCGGTAGCAGGATCCTCGGTGGGCGTCACCTCAGTCGGCGGGGTCTCCGTAGGCGGTGGATCCGCGTCATAACAGAAAGACACGTGACTTAGCTCCGCCGGGCCCCCGCTGAAATTATCGGGCGATCGCAACTCGCTATCGCCCGTTGCCTCCGGGCTGTAGGCATAGACATAGGCTCCGTTGCCCCCCTTGGCGATAACGGCATCCACGCCGAAGGTAGAGCTCCAGTCAAAGTAGATGCCGTCAGCCGAAGCAAGCGTGACCGATCCGAATCCCTCTACATTGTATGTGCCAGGATTCGGAGGATCCACCTTGAACTCCAGGGGATAGCTCAGGTCGGAACAGGACGGATTGCCCTCCACGTACATGGGTTCCACGGAGGCTGCCTGGGCGAAAGGTAGTGCCAGCAGTGCAGCTGCGAGCAATAGAATAAGCGAGTAGATCCATGTGTTCCTGCTGTGTCTCATCGTTGTGTCAATCCTTTCAGCAATGCGGATACGAGTCATGTACTGTTACAGACCAATACTACAGTAACTCGAGTGAATTATACAAGAATATGCCCATAAAGTCAACAGCTTGACTCAACAGCGATTGGCACTCCACGGCTACCTGAAAGCACGATGCTCGTGACGTTGCCATCGTTTGCCCCGCAGTTCCGGATACCCGCCGTGAACGCCCCAGGAGCGCTAAAGGAACCATCTCAGGCTGAACATCTTCCTCAGCTGAGTTGGCAAACCCGGTTGCCATAACCAATATGCCAGGCACAATGAGTCAGACGTACAACCGGGACAGTACCGATGAGGGGCCGCGTGCTGTGAACAGTCGATCCGTTTGTCGCATAATTCTCTCCCTATTTACGACGCGGACTCTTAGATTTCATATGGAGTTTACACGGCCTTTATCCCCGTGTCAATACGTTTGGGGACTAGTTTTTGGCTTTTGTGCAACCTGACCGCAGGGGATGCCATATGGGCAAACGGCAACGCGGGAGGCAGCCCCTGGACGTTTCCTTGCGAGAGTGGTTCGATCGGCAGGGCGTGCACAGCACCATTGCTAGCGCACCGCATCCTCCCACTATCAAGTCGTTCGCAGGAGGTCAGTCAGGATGAGCAGTGCACCCGTTCGCGAGCTCGCGTTGAGCGCCTTAGCCCTGTGGCACGTGCATGCAGTTGGTCGACAACCTGCGTATCTGATGGAGGAGGACATTCCAGTCCACGTGGCGCCGCCAGAAAATCCCAGGATGGGTATCTCTCTGATTGCCGCTGGCGAGGTGGACCCGGCGCGAGTGTACGTGTCGGGGATGTCGATGGGCGGCGCAGGGACGCTGAGGATGCTGGCCCACCATCGCGATCTCTTTAGCGCTGCCGCGCTGATCTGCCCCTCGATGAATGAAGAGACGCTGCCCTGTATGAAAGGCCCGATGGACCTCCCGCTGTGGGTCTCGTGCGCCTGCCGTGAGGCTTTTTCCACGCGGCACCTGCGGATCGTGGAAGGTATCGAGCACTGGCAGGCGCAGGGGAACCGGAATCCGCGGTACACCTTGTTCACAGCAGAGGAACTGGCGGCATACGGACTGGGCTGCCATCCCGATTTGACCGAAGAACAGCGCTGGGGGAAGAACCATCATTCCTAAGTGCTGACACTGAACAACGAATACGGCATTATGGACTGGCTGATGACCCAGCATCGGGACAAATAGACGACAACGCCCCAGGCCAACGATCAGGAGACAGGATTGGACCACACCCAAGACCGACTGTGGAACCGCAACTATGTGTTCTTGCTCTGCCTCAGTGCCATCACTGCGACGGCGTTCAACATGGTTACGCCCACGCTGCCTCGCTATGCGGTGGATTTGGGCGCCGGCCTCACTGATCGGTGCCCAATCCCACGGCAGAGACCATCACACCCGAGCGCCCCAGATTGCGGTATTCCATCAGTTGTCCTCCATCGTTGACACTGTCAGTAGCCGGCCTGCCGCAGAGTCGTGCCCGCGATCAGGACCTCCAGCTCCTGTTCGAGGGCTGTACGATCCTCCTGGGCGGTGGCGAGCCGGCGGCACAGATCAGCCAGTTCGAGGTAGAAATCCTGCGAAGCCTTGTCGGCAAAGAGGTGCGATAGAGCGAGCCTGGGTCGTGACTGCGCGCTCT
>ENA-OSEO01001561-OSEO01001561.1-sediment-metagenome-genome-assembly--contig:-NODE-1561-length-40103-cov-6.225553_pt1 | contig 40103 bp, 33 predicted proteins | sample MGYA00237883_ERZ534232 | MGnify/ENA metagenome assembly ERZ534232 | reverse complement strand
GGCAGGAACATGCCGGGTACTCCGAGTATCATTGTAACTACCCGAGTACACTCAAACTATGCGACTTCGTGTCGCACCCGAACACCGGGCATAAGCGGCCAGCACCACGCGCTGATGAACTGAGAAAACAGGAAAGACTCACACGCGTGGTGCTGGTCCGCCTTCATGCCCTCGTTAGCGCTATTACTATTTCATCGATCACTAGATTCTGTCTACCTCAACTACTTAATCCCCTGTAGGTAAAGAGGTTCCGAGAGTTCTGGACACGTTCAAAATTGTAGAGGATAGTATGAGATAACCTTTTGATTAGCCCTATTATCCTTTGACAAATATATCAAAATATCCTTTTTCTGGGCCTGACCAAAATACAATAGCGCAAACCTAGTAAAAGAAATAGACTCACGCTCACGCAAATGCTTAGACCGTTGCTTAACTTTATCTTGGTATTTTTGCTCTAAATCTGAAATACTCGAGCATTTTATAGAATGTAACAATAGAGGATAGTCTTGAGCTTGAATATCCTCAGCTGTGACGGTAATGAGTATAGATAATGAGTATTCAGCATCAAATCTATACCACTGGCCGCCTTCACGGAATGTCTTTACGATAGGTTTTGTTTCGATTAGACGGAACGGCTCTGCTATCCCAAGAACAACATTAGGATGAACGCCTGATGTATGCCAAGACGCATATTGAAATGGATAACTCTGGCTAGTGGTTCTCTCTGGATTTTCCTTCGAGAATATTCCCGCTCCTTTAATGTCGATTTCAGATAAAAGCATATTTCGATCTTGTGGATACCTAATACAGACATCACGGTAAATCGGTTTTTTTCTCAAGCTAAAATGTGCAGATCATTCCGGGCAGCTTGAGAGCCATGATGGGGGATGGTTGAAACATGAAAGAACAGCTTTAGTTTCAAGCGCCCCACCATGTTGATATTCTTCTCGTTCAGCAAGCGACAGTAGTGCTGCGCGGCTTCGCGATGTTTCCTGTATTCGATCCAGTCCAGTACCACCATCAGGGTTTGTCCGACCAGCTTCAGATAGCCGCCTCTGGTGGTGATCATATCCAAGACCCTTTTGATGTCCCGATGATCATCGTAGCAGTTGCGGAAGATCTCCACCAGCCTCTCACGTGAATGGAAGGCCATGAACTGCATGAGATCATAGAGCTTCTTCTTCTCCAGATCTGACCTGCTCATGGGTTTGCCCCTGAGCAGGTCAGTAATGGGAACCTTGTCGGGAAGAGAGCTTAGCTTCTGTTCGAACTGAGCGATGTCATTGGTCTTTTCCCGTAACTCAGAGCGCAGCCTGTCGAGTTTTTTCGCCAGACGCATGTCTTGCCGCTGCGTGAGCTTATATTCGATTGACAAGATTTCTCGCTCCAGCTCTTTGGCTTCTTTTCCGAGCAACTGGATCGCCTTCTTGGTGAGCGCGATGTCGGGGTTTTCCACCAGGGGCTGGCTTTCAAGCTCGCGGATGTCATAGCCTGGATGGTAGTTGAGGTTGAATCGCGCCATCATCTCCTTGTAGAAGTTTTCGGAGTCACCCCAGCGATGCAGCATATAAAAGCCAATGTCGTAGGCAGGCCGGGTGGTATTGTTGGTATAGATCCCCAGTCGCTTGCCGGTGGAAACATCTTGCAGCACCACCAGGCGCAATTCCATGGAAACAGGCGCCGAGCGGCCTTCTTTTTTGGCGGTTTGAACAGATTCTCGAACTGTATGACGCTGCTCGCCCACCAAATACCTGCCCCCGGCAAAACCAATCCCGACCGTAAAAGCCTCCTCGGGGATCTGCTCAAGGAGTTTATCGCCGAGGTATTTCGCCCAGCTCACAAAGTCGGCTGTTGCGCTCAGCTCCTGGAAAAAATGGATACCGTATCCACCCCGGTCGAACACCAGGATCGGTCGTGCAATACCGTAAGCCTTGAGCATCTCGGCACAGCGGGAAATAATGGGGCGAAAATCGATATCGTTGGGCTCGGTAATGAAAAAAAGTGGCTTGCCCTGAAGGTCCGTCACCGCATAGAGCTCATTGCCCTTCATGGCCAGACGCCTCACCGTGTAGTAGCCCTTGGCAATGACGTGCAGTCCATAGTAGGGAAGAAAGTGTCCATCGATGAAAAACACCTCACGGTCGATCTGATCCAGTTCCAGCAATCGGCGGGCAAATTGGTCGATCAGATGGCCGCTCAGATGCTGTTGGGCCAGCAACTGCAGATGGTCTCTGAGGGTTTCTTTGTCCGGCGACCGACTGCATCCCGCAAGCACTCCCAACTCGCTGTCATTGATCAATTTGAGCGCTTCGATGGAGCCAATGCCTTGAAGAGCACTGTGAAACAGGGTCCCCAAAGTCTCGCAGCTCTGATAGGTCGCTGAGGGACTTACCGCAAACACCCCCAGCAAATCATCGAACCCTATTTCTTGGAGGAACATGTGATGCATCAAGCCACCGGCAAAGCTCGATCTCTCCCCTTGCTGCAATCGCTTCAAGAGAAATCGCTCCGTTTCTCGCCGGGCCTTGGGAGAGGCTTCCTGCGAAAACTCGGCGCTCTTGCGCTTGAGCTCCGGGTCCCGTTCGAAGTTCATCCGCAGCTGACGGCCGTGAAAACGCTCTTCATCAATAGCTTCAGCCATCCGCGACAGCTCTATGAGCTCGCTTTTCGTCGGCAACGTCGGTCCTTGTCGTCCTTTCTGTTCATTGCGAATCCTCGCCACAGCGCTTCGCGAAATGCTCATGCCAAGATCCTTGGCCGCTTGCTCGGCAACAGCCTGATCCGTCCAATCCGGGTATTTTCGCAAAATCTGCTTGATCTGGCTGCGGACCTCATTGACATATTTGTATGGCTCCTTGAGGCCACGATCATCTTTGAGAACCGCCTCCAAGCCCAACAGCCTCTTGGTGCGCAACAATTTAAACACGGTGTTGCGATGGAACCCGCAGATTTTCCCCGCAACCTTGTTTGTGCACAGGTCTCGTTCCACAAGCTCAATGGCTGCCAGCTTTCGCTCACTGGCATCCTCGGCGTGAAAATGCGCCACCGGAACATAATTGAGGAAGACGGTTTTGATCACCCGCCCACGAATGTCCCGCTGTGCCATGATCATGAAACCGGCGATTCTTTCGGTCTTCATCTCCATAATAAGGAGATGGTAGCAGAAACGTTTTTAAAAACAATAGCGAATTTTCAAAGCACGCCATTAATGATTTCAATATGTTAAGATGTTTACGACTACGTCGTGCACACGTTTACTTGAGAAATACGCTCCATGGAATTTCAAGCACTTATGTTTTGCTCTTCTGATTTACCGTGATGTCTGAAGTTGTTTTAGAACCAGCGTCCCCTATGACCTATGACCAAACGGTCTCGACATCTTGGGCAGCAGCGGTGTATGGTATTGTCATGGAGGTGAGCAAATGATCAAAACAGTTGAGGCGGTAATCGATGAGCAAGGAAATGTACGTCTCCTTGAGCCAGTGCAACTGGGATCAGCGCGGCGAGCACTCGTTACAATCTTGGAAGACGCACCGTTCGAATCGACCGAGGAGACTGCTCTGCTGAGTGAGCCAGCTCTTGCGAAGGACTGGAATCGGCCAGAGGAGGATGCCGCATGGTCACACCTGCAGCAGGAGCAGTAGTACTCATCCCTTTTCCCTTCTCCAATCTTGCACAGGCCAAATTGCGCCCTGCGGTCGTACTTGCTGATGCTGGCCGGGGAGATTGGATCCTATGCCAAGTCACGAGCAATCCCTACGCTGATCCACATGCGGTCGAATTGAGTGCTACCAGTTTTGCTCAGGGTTCTCTTCGTATCACAAGCTATGCCCGGCCAGGAAAGCTCTTCACGGCGAACCAGGAACTGATCGTCTCACAGGCTGGTAGGCTCAACACTGTTGCCTTTCAGGCCATCATCGAATCGGTAATGCACATTCTGCAGATCAGCCTCTCGGCTGAGATCCATTGACGGCAGGGAACAGCATCCATGTGTCGACGTAGGGTATGCGGGTGCGGAGGTTGCCCGCTATCTCAATATTTCAACCTCTGCAGTTAACCGTCTGGTCAGCCAGGAAAAGCTGCCAGATATCGAGCGTTATATAAAGTTGTTTTAGAACCAGCGTCCCCTGTGACACCTCAATTTGATGAGAAAAGGACCGCAGCCCGGCAGCGATATCGCAGATTCGTTGTCGACGGTTTGAAGACATTCTTGAGATTAAGTGGCCCTGGGAAATGGTGTGGAGTCAATTTGTGGATGAGCTCCTCGTTCAAATCAAAGGGCTTGATCCCGACACGGGCTAATCGGTACACTGCAGTGCTGCTCGCCATTTGTTGCGTGGAGTGAGCACGGGGGCAAAATGCTATTCTCCTTGAGATCTCAGGCGAAAGGAAATGAAGGTGGAACAAGAAGCGATCAAGAAGGAAGTAACAGAGCAGTTCAATCAATTAGTCGCTACAATCAACGACGTAAATGCGGACGCGTGGGCGAGCTTCTACAGCAAGGACGAATTCATGTCTGCAGTAGCGGGCACTGATTACTACGCGACGAGAAGCGCATGGGTGGGCCAGATAACAGATTACTTCTCGGAGCGAGAGCGGCAGAGGGTTCAGCCTCTTGAAGTACGAGTTACCGCGCTAACTTCAGACCTGGCCCTTATGACCAGTGAAGAAAACTCAGAGATGTCGATGCGGGGTGGAAGTATTTTCAACTCCAAACATGTCTTTACAATGCTGTGGAAAAGAGAGCCGGACGGCTGGAAGATTCTGCATTCTCATGAGTCTTGGACGGAGCGGCAGGTCAAGTAATGCTTCCTGGCATGAAAAAGAAACACCTTGTACGATTGGCGGGTTCAGACTGCCGTTGCCCATCTGAGATATACCGCAATTTTTCAGCTTTTACTCTACTAACGAGGGCAAGATGCCTTTCAGATTGATAGCCGCCGTCTTTTCCTGTTTCATTTTGTTTGCACCGCAGAGCTCCGGGGCCGCCCAAAGAAATAAGATAATATTCATCAGCGACCTACACATGAACGTCGACTCCAATTATTCCTGGTTGGTGGCTCATGCGGGTGATGTGGCTCACTTTCTAAACGATATCAATGAGAGAGATGACGTGGCCGAGATGGTCATTTTGGGAGACTTGCTGGATCACTGGGTGTCGCCCGTAGAAAATACACCGAATAGTTTTAGCGATGTGCTGGAAGCGGGCACCAATAAAGAGATCGTGAAGTCCTTGCAAGCGCTTTGCAACAATTATAATCTGCAAGTCACCTACGTGGCGGGCAACCACGACATGCTCTCCTTTCAAAAGGATAATAAAAATCAGATATACGCCAACTTCCCACGTCTCAACATCATCTCCGACCCACCGGGGATGGGAGCCTACACTAAAGATAACGTCATTTGGGCTGAGCACGGGCATCGCTATACCATGTTCAACGCCCCTGACATCTGGAGCCATTCCGACAGCCACCTTCCCTTGGGCTATTTCATCTCCAGACTGGTGGCCACCAAGTCCGCCAGGTCCGGGCAAGTGATCACCATGCCGGACGTATTGAGCACGTTTGTACAGAGCTCGGCCGAGACACTTCAGAATTGTCGGCCAAGTCCAAGCTTAAACGGCTCTGACCCGGGCATGGGGAGCATCTTCGATGACGCCTTTATCATCGGCGTATTCAACGCGATTGCATTGTGGTGTGAGGTCTGGCCGTGGGATCTGTTCATCATGAGCGGCTTGGACTCCTTTTCCACGGATCCTCTGGTGGAGGAAATCGCCTTTATTTATGACAGCATCTACAGCGAATGGCCTTCACGTCAGAACAGGGTTTCACAAGTCGAGGCGATATGGGATGACCTGGGCGACCTCGAGGATGCAGCAAGCCTCATCTTCGAGATGCCAGACAATTTGAAGGATAAGTATCCCTTTACACCTAGAATCATCCTCTTCGGCCACACTCACGAAGCCGCTTTCAAGGTCGATTCCGAGGTGGAAACCGTTTACGCAAACACCGGAACATGGATTGACGGCAAACCCATGACCTGGGTGGAAATAGAAATTGCCGGCGGCGATCGCGGCGAGAAGGTCTATACAGTCTCCCTCTGGTATTATGGAGAAGCCAAGGCCAGGCAAACCGCCACCCTGACCGTTCCCGCCGAAGCGGTTTCCGCCGGAACGCCAGTTAGACTAGCCGCCGGTGATTTGGATGGGGACGCGAGGCAAGCTGCGGCGGACTCCAGTGCAGCATTAAGCGATTCTAACGGTTCGGATTTTCGCCTGCGTGATGATCTGGTTGCTGTAACTTCTCAGGGGCAAATATATTACGCACTGAAAGCGGACGGCCATAATTGGCAGGCCTTGCCGGGTGTATTGGCGCAGATTGCGAGCGGCGATTTGGACGGGGATGGAGCATTTGACATTGTCGGGCTGACAGAGAGCGGCCATATATATTACACCGTCGATCTCAACAACTGGCAATGGATGCCGGGAGCATTAAGTCAAATAGCGACTTGCGATCTGGATGGAGACGGAACGGACGACTTGGCGGGTGTCACTTCCGAGGGTCGTATTTATTACACTTTGGACCTGGCGAATTGGCAGTGGATGCCGGGTGTGTTGAGTCAGTTAACTTGTGATGATTTAAATGGAGACGGTTCCGGAGATGTTGCGGGAGTCACTGCCTCCGGGGATATCTTCTGCACCTTCGATTTAGAAAACTGGCTTTACCTGCCCGGGAAGCTGGCATTTTTGGCCTCTGGGCATATCAATCGTGATGGGCGAGCCGACCTTGCGGGAGTCACCTCATCGGGGAATATCTTCTATACTTTGGACCTGCAAAATTGGATAAACATGTCCGGAACCCTCAGCCAAGTGGCCGTCGGCAATTTCGACTTGGATTTTCCAGGCGATTTGATCGGATTGACCGCAACCGGAGAGATCTACTACACTCGCGATCTGGTTAACTGGCAATCATTAGCCGGGAAATTGCAGTAGGGAGGGAAACCTCTAAAATTTGCAGGATCGAGTCTTGAGGGCAGGCATTGTTCCACGCATGAAACATACCCGGCCGCAATCGGCCTCGTCCGGCCTCAGCTCGGCAAATCGAGCAGGTAGGCCGGGTTTTCCCGGATCATGATCTCGATGTCACGACGGTCGATGCCAACCGCAAGAAGGTTCTCGCAGAAGATGCGCATCCCTTCTCCCGGAGTTGGGTGGTAGGGCTGACCGAAATCGGACGCCAGAACGACCCGATCGGGTCCCACAGTCTGAATGGTCCTCGCAAAATCGTGGATGGTCGCCCTGTCGGATATGGGCATGGCCGAATACAAACAAAGCTCAAGATAGGCTCCCTGTTCGGCAAGCTCCCTTTGCTGCTCCAAAGAAAGATTGGGGACCCAGTTGTGGGGATGCGTGATAACGACCTTCTTTACGCCCTGCTTGAAGGCCTCCGGCACCAATACTTTGAGCTCCTCTCCCGAGCAGTGCGACGTTCCGAGAATGACATCGGCTTGAGCAATCAGATCGAGAATTTCATGCACTTCAGGCAGGATCTTTCCATCTTGCAGAATGGTGATGGGCTCCATTCGCGCTTTGACCATCGCCTTCATGGCCGGGAAATTTTCAAAGTGCGCCTTGGTGTAAAAGGATGGCATCCAAATTTCTTTTCCCCCGTATCTGATGGCAGCTTCCACCGCCGCCGGGTTCAGTCCGCCCACGGAAGGATTCAAGACCACGCCCCCGAAGCACTGGATGCCTTCTATCATAGAACTTATTAGAGCCGTTCTGTCAGAGTTCATGCAGTAGTGCGACTTGGAGACGATGGCCCTCAGGCCGTATGTCTTTGCATCCTCCAGCACCTCCAATTCATTCATAAGCCGCGGATGCAGATCCGGGGCTGCATGGACGTGCATGTCCACTGCTTTGTGCAGAATATCGGAATCCCGTCGCATGGCTCTTGCTCCTCTTATCCATTTCGTGCCGACGATGCACGATCCAGCCGGATTTCAGGAAGTCGGCTTATTTGTCCTTGCAACCGGCGCCAATGAGCGCCAGCAGTCCTCCCGCAAGCAGAATCTTCCGTGCTCGCGGGGAGAGATCGATCTCAAGGGGAACCGCAAAATTCCGGCTCAGGTTCTCCATCATCAGATTGCCGCCAGGCTGCAGGGACCGATGCAGTTGATCGAGTCGAAGCCGGTCCCCGACGGCGAATCGCAGCAGGTCCGCTTCCTCCGCAAACTCCAGGGGCAGTATCCCGAAATTGATCAGATTCGCCTTATGGATGCGGGAAAAAGACTGCGCGATCACAGCCCGCACCCCCAGATATCGAGGAGCCAGTGCGGCATGCTCGCGGCTGGATCCCTGCCCGTAGTTTTTTCCCCCTAAAACAAATCCTTGACCGGCTGCTTCGGCGCGGGCGGCGAAATCCGGATCGATACGCGAGAAGGCATACCGCGAAATGGCCGGGATATTGGATCGGAGAGGCAAAATCTTGGCCCCGCCGGGCATAATTTCATCCGTCGTCACATTGTCTCCGGCCACAAGCAGAACTTCGGCCTCCAGTACGTCGGGGAGAGGCTCAAACCGCGGCAGCGGCTTAATATTGGGCCCTCGAGCGATCGCCACTTGCTCTTCTTCCGCCGCGGGCGACAGGATCATCCTGTCGCCGGTTACAGTCGCTTCGGGCAGGCGAATGCGTAACGGCTCACCCAGCTCTCTGGGGTCCGTAATTCTTCCCTGCAGGGCGGAAGCTGCCGCGGTTTCGGGGCTGGTCAGATAAACTTTTGCATCCGCAGTTCCACTTCGGCCTCGGAAGTTCCGGTTGAACGTTCTGAGGGAGGCTCCTCCCGAGCGCGGGGCCTGTCCCATACCGATGCAGGGGCCGCAGGCGCACTCGAGAATGCGCGCCCCCGCAGCGATCAGCGATCCCAACTGCCCACCGTCCGCCAACTGGCGCAGCACACGTCGGGAGCCAGGGGCGATAACGAGGCTCATCCCCGGTGGAATGACCTTGCCGTTCAGGATGGCGGCCACTTTCAGCATGTCTTCCAGAGACGAGTTGGTGCAGGAGCCTATGGCCACCTGATCCACTTTTTCCCCGGCGAGCTCCCGCACCGGAGCCACGTTGTCCGGTGAGTGAGGCTTAGCGATCATGGGCTCCACGCTGCCAAGGTCCACCACCATGGCTTCTTCATAGCCGGCATCGGGGTCGGCCCGAAGCTCCCGCCAATCGCTCTCGCGGCCCATGCTTCTGAAATAAGCCAAGGTGGCCTGGTCGCTTGGAAAGACTGCGGTCAGCGCCCCCGTTTCGATGCTCATGTTGGTTATGGTAGCCCGTCCCGTGGCGCTCAAGGTCTGCACCCCGGGGCCGCTGAATTCGAGGACCTTGCCGCGTCCGCCGGAGACGGTGAGGCGGCGCAGAATTTCCAGGACAACATCTTTGGCCGTAGACCAGGCGGGCAGTCGACCTTCCAGTTTTATGTTGAGCACACGGGGCATGGTGAAGTAGAAGGGCTCTCCGGCCATGGCCACAGCGACGTCCAGACCGCCCGCGCCTATGGCGAGCATGCCCACCCCGCCGCTGGTGGTCGTGTGACTGTCCGCGCCAAGGAGCGCTCCACCCGGCGCCGAAAAATTTTCCAGATGGACCTGATGGCAAATCCCGTTTCCCGCACGGGAGAAATACAAGCCGAACTTGCGGCAGGCCGATTCGACGAACAGGTGATCGTCCATGCTCTCGAACCCGCCCTGGAGAGTGTTGTGGTCCACATAGGCCACCGCTTTGCCGGGCTTGACCCGCTTCATACCGAGGGCCTCGAATTGGAGCAGGGCCATGGTCCCCGTAGCGTCCTGAATGAGGGTTTGGTCGATACGGATTCCCACTTCGCTTCCAGGAGTCGGATTCCCGCTGACTCTGTGACTTTCCACTATCTTTTGAAAAATATTCCTGCCCATTGCTTCGCCTTACATGAGTTGAATCATTGCCTCTCCGAACCGGGAGCACCTCACCTCGGTGGCTCCCTCCATCTGCCGCGCGAGATCGTAAGTGACGGTTTTTGCCTCCACGGTGCGCACCAGGGCATCTCTAACCAGATCGGCGGCTTCCTTCCAGCCCAGGTAGTCGAGCATCATAGCGCCCGAAAGAATGAGCGAGCCCGGGTTCACCTTGTCCTGGCCGGCGTATCTGGGCGCGGTGCCATGGGTGGCCTCGAAAACCGCGTAGCCGTCGCCGATATTGGCCCCTGGCGCCATCCCCAGTCCTCCCGCCATGGCCGCCAGGGCGTCCGACATGTAATCTCCGTTCAGGTTCGGCATGGCCAGCACATCGTATTCGGCAGGACGCAAAAGGATTTGCTGGAACATGGCGTCGGTGATGCGATCTTTGATGACGAGCTTATCCGCAGGATGATCTCCGCCGGTATTCCTCCGGATTTCCTCCTCGGTGAGGACGGCATCCCGGAATTCGGCGATAGCCGTTTCATATCCCCAGGTCCGGAAGGCGCCTTCCGTATACTTCATGATATTTCCCTTATGCACCAGGGTCACGCTTTTGCGATGATGCTCCAAAGCATATTGAATCGCTTTGCGCACCAGGCGAGTACTTCCAAAACGGCTCATGGGCTTGAGGCCGATGCCCGCATCCATCCGGATTTGCCTGCCGTCTTCCTGCTTCACCAGCTCGATCAGCTTCCGGGCCATGGGCGATCCCGCCTCCCACTCGAGGCCGGCATAAACATCTTCGGTATTTTCCCGGTACACGATCATATCCACGTCCCGGGGACGCTTCAACGGGCTGGGAATCCCCGGAATATACTTCACCGGACGCACACAGGCATAAAGATCCAGTTCCTGGCGCAGAGCGACGTTGATGCTGCGAAACCCTTTCCCCACTGGAGTGGTGAGGGGACCCTTGATGGCCACACGATACTTCCTGATTTGCTCAAGTGTCTCCTGGGGCAGCCATTTGCCGACCTTTCGATCGGCCTTTTCTCCTGCCAAGATCTCGATCCACAGGATTTTGCGCACACCGCCGTAGGCTTTGGCTACGGCGGCGTCCAATACCGGACGGGTGGCGGCCCACAGGTCCGGCCCGGTCCCGTCTCCTTCAATGTAAGGGATTAAGACCGTATCGGGTACGCACAGCTCGCCCCGGAGATCTATACTGATAATATTCTTGTCACTCATGTTTCTTTCCTCAGTTGGGGTGACCAGGATGTGCACACCCGCTTGCAACCATTAGTACAGGTGGCGAAAGTCCGTATCCCTTTTCGCGAGCAAGCTCGCGCGCGCCGGTATCCTTTCGCCGGAACAAAACGAGTCTCAGAGGCCGGCGGCGGCCCAAGGCCGAGTTTATGCCAATATCGTACCAAGCACGGATTGGCTCTGACACACGAACACCGAGGCACTCGCCGCTGCTAAACGGAAGCGAGTTGACAAGCGTGCTTCACGTGTGAAACAATTATTGAACAAACTTGAACATATCAGTAACAGGAATGGAACGGAGGCAGGCATGTCCCAGAGGAATTTCAGTCTCGGAGTTATCGCCACGAGCATGGCATTAACCGATTGTGTCAGTCGAGTGGCCGAGTCCATGCGCGAGGATATCCAAATCGCCATGGCCAGAGGCATGGATGAGGCAATTCCCGTGGGCAAGGAGATGGAGCGGACGGGCACGGAAGTGATCATCAGCAGACGCGGCGCTGCTCACCTGCTTCGCGAAAATTTGCGCATTCCTGTGTTGGCCCTTCCCGTGAGCTCTCTGGATATTCTTGCGGCGGTTAAGGAAGCGACCGCTCCGGGCATGGGCAGGAGAATCCTGCTGCCTGTTTTCCGTAATCGTTTGAAGGGACTGCAGATCATTGAGGAGATCTTCGGCATCGAGTTGATTCAGGAGGTTTATAAAAACAACGAGACCTTAGAGAATCTGGTTGCGGTGGCTACGGAACAAAAAATAGATGTGGTGATCGGAGGCGGGGTCACCATGCGGTTTGCCCGGAAATACCAGGTCAAAGGGGTCGAAATCAAAATCTCGGAAGGAACCGTAACCTCCACTATCGAAGATGCCAAATCGGTGGCGCGTTCCGCCAGGGAAGAGCAGGAGCGGACAATGCGCTACCGGTGCATCATGGATTCGACCTCCGACGGCATTATTTCAGTCAACGAGGACGGGCAAATCACAACCATCAACAAGGCCGCAAGAGAGCTTCTCAGAATCAATGACGACAGCGCCGAAGGAACCGACATCATACGATACCTCCCAAGGGCCCAAATCAAGAAGATCCTGAGTACTCACAAACCCGAATACCACAAACTGGAGAAAATCAACGGCAGCATTTTCGTGACCAACCACATTCCCATCATGATGAATGAGGAGGTGATGGGCGGTGTCTCGACGTTCCGCGAAGTCTCCAGCGTAATCAAGGCCGAAAACGAGGTGCGGCGCTCTTTTGCAAAGGGGCTTGTGGCCAAGTACTGCCTGGATGATTTGATCCACAAGAGTCCGCCGATGATGGATGTGATCAATCGAGCGATGCGGTTTGCCTTATCGGGCTCCACCATTCTCATCGATGGTGAAACCGGCACCGGCAAGGAGCTACTGGCCCACAGCATCCACAACCTGTGCCAGCGGAAGAAAGGCCCGTTCGTATCCATCAATTGTGCCGCACTCCCCGACCAGCTTCTGGAGAGCGAGCTATTCGGACACGAAGAGGGCGCTTTTACCGGCTCACGCAAGGGAGGCAAGCCGGGCCTCTTTGAGCTGGCCCATAAGGGTACGATTTTTCTCGATGAGATTGCCTCCACCCCGCAGACCGTTCAGACCCGTCTGCTGCGGCTGCTCCAGGAAAAAGAGGTGATGCGGATCGGGGGGGACAACCTGATCCCCATCGACGTACGCGTCATCGCCGCAGCCAACAAAGATCTCCGGGAGGAGGTTCAATCCGGCAGGTTCCGCGAGGACCTCTTTTTCCGGCTGAACGTGCTCACCATTCGCATTCCGCCACTGCGAGAAAGGGTGGAAGACCTGCCCCTGTTGATCGAGGAGTTGATCCAGAGGCTTTCCAGGAAATACCAACGGAAGCCCATCCACATTCCCCCATCGTACGTGAGCAAATTGATGCGGCATCAGTGGCCTGGAAACGTCCGCCAATTGGAGAACTTTTTGGAGAGACTTCTTCTCCTTTCCGATTCCGATTTCAGCAGCGAGGTTTTCCATGAGGTTTACGGAGAGCTTTCCGATTATCCCCGTTCCCCTGAAGAGGAGATCGAGGTCTCGTCGGGCTCATTAAGAGAATACCTTCAGGTGAAGAATCAGGAGGACTCTTCCAAGATGATTCGCAAGGCGCTGGAGGAATGCAGCTTGTCCAAATCGAAGACGGCGAAGAAGCTAGGCATTAGCAGGACAACTCTCTGGAGAAAGCTCAAGGACCTGGAGGAATCATCCCGAAGCACTTCCGCAGACTCGTCCGTTTGAGGCTGAAGCGGCCGGCCGGACCCACGAGTTGACGATGTGAAGCAACGTGTATGCGATGCGTGCAGGTGTGATCAGGTTGGGAATTCATTTGAGAACGAGGGGGAACGGGGAGCTTGAAAGACTTCCGGCGGGAATCCGGAATCGTTCCAAACAGCCCCTCTCAACCCTTGTTATTTACTCCCACCAGAGACGACAGCTGCTCCACGATCTCTCCCATCTGTTCGGCCTGGGCATTCAGCTGGTGGGACGCGGAGGCGGATTCATCGGCCTTGGTAGCGCTCTCCTGTGTCATTCTGTCTATTTCTGCGACCGCGATGTTGATCTGCTCGATACCCTGGGCTTGCTCCTCGCTGGCGCCTGATATTTCGCCGAACAGGTCGGTAACTTTCTGTACCCTCATGGTCACATCACGATACTGTTCACCCGTTTCCTTTACCAGATCCGATCCTTCTGCAATTCTACGGATGATGTCACCGACCATTTGCTGGGTATTCCGGGCCGCCTCCGCGGCCTTCATGGCAAGGGTTCTCACCTCTTCGGCCACGACTGCAAAACCAGCTCCCGCCTCCCCGGCTCTGGCGGCTTCCACGGCTGCGTTGAGCGCCAACAAATTCGTCTGGAAGGCGATTTCGTCGATGGATTTGATGACTCTCGCCACATTTCCACTTGCCATGGCTGCGTCTTCCATCGAACCGATCAGCGTTGTCATGGACTGGTTGGCTGCCTTGAGATTTTCCGAAGCCTGAATGGAGAGCTGGTTGCCATGCGTGGTGCTGGTCATATTCTGTCCGGTCATGGACGACATCTCCTCCAAGGAGGAAGAAGTCTCTTGCAGAGAAGCCGCCTGCATCGAGGCGGCCTCGGCCAGAGTGTGTGAGGAGGACGAAACGCCGGCGGATGCGGAGCTCACTTCCAGGGCCGCTTCCGTGAGAGAGCGGATAGCGGCATTGATTGGCCTGGTCAAGGAATTGGCGAACAGGATGGACAGAGGAATGATGACCAGACTGCATGCAAGGAAGACCACGGCTAAAAGCCGAATCAGCTGCCAGACATTTGCCTTGGCCACCTGCTTGGAGTAGAGAACGGAAATCGCTCCAATTGGTCCCGCATCGTCATAAAGAGGCAAGACTCCCTGGTAATATCCTTCATTGAGGATGTCCACCTCATTGAGCAGGATCTCCTGCCCAGCCATTTCCCACTTCCCCGCCTGCTCTGGAAAGGCAATGGTTTGAAGCGTCTCATATTCAGGAAAGGTACCGGTCTTGAGCGCCTCCGTGGAGAACACATTGACTTTCATGCCTGTCAGGGAGGAAATCTTCTTCACAAATGCGTCGTCTATTTCCAAGACGGTCGAAGCGAATCCGCATTGCTGCTTACCCGTGGCGTTGGCTTCCTGGTTGTAAGCACTGGTAAAGATGGGCGCATAGGAAACGAGGCACATGGATTCCCCGATCGGCTCGATACAAACAGAGTGCTCTTCGGGAGGGGCTTTTCCAAACTTTGGCTGAAGGGCGCCTTGCGGAAATTTATCCAGTTTTTTCCAGTCGTCGCCTTCCACCCAATCCTGTTCAGCCTTTAGAGTGCTGACATTGAAAGCGGGGAGATCTCCCCCTGCGAAATACCCGATCAGGAAACCGTCCTCCAGGCGCACGGCGAAGGAAACCAGATCGCCCCGCAGGTCATAGATGGCCGCCTGCCGCAGGCCGCTCGATCTTGCCGTTTTGAGCACGTCCTTGGTCACCTCCAGGTACGTGTTCTTCGTCAGCGCCACCATGGAGTCATCTCCCTTGTATTCCAGCAGCAGATTGATCCGGCTCCCGGTTCCATCGCCGCCGGCCAGTTGCACCGTATCGGACCTCAACTTGGTCTGTTTGGCCGAGATCTCATCGCGTATGATATCCATCGACTTATAGAGGCGGTCGTTGGAGGCCGTTCGGTTCTGCTGGGTGATGATAACGGCTACAACTGCGATGGAGACGGTCATTGGCACCACCAGCAGCGCCACGGCGCCGAAAATCAGCTTCCATTTGAGAATCATTTTAGGCATGACAAAAGACTCCTAAGCTCCGTCTTTGCCCTGTTCGATGGCGTATCGGACCAACGCCAGGTATCGGTATACCGCATGAATAAGTTTGCCGTAGGGTATAGTGAGGAAAAAACCCACCACTAACCCGAGATGCAAGACGAGCAGGATTCCCATGGCGGAAGTTTCCCGTAATGCTAGAAGCAGCAGGCCGCTGAGTGAGACCAGGAAGAGAAGCAGTGTGAAGGTGACATCCATCTCCATGGCTTGCGCATGGATGAGCTCTCGATGCATGTAGCATTTGAGGTAGAGCAACCCTCCCGTCCCCGACAGCAGAGCAAAGCCGCCGACGGTCCCGAGCACCACCGGGGCACTCCAGATCGGATATGGCGCCGGCAGGTGCAGGAAATGATCGTAGCACGCGGCGACGGCTGTGGAAGCCAGGCACAGCAGAAAGCCATAAAACACTCCATGATGGAAGTAACGCCTGACCATGCTAAAACGATCATCGGGATAATTGCAGCCGTACCCTCCACCGTCCAGATACCTGAGCTTCAAAGCATCCCCCAGCGCTTGCAGGTTGGCTCGCCGGTCCAGCATCTCAGCCGACTTGCCGCCGGTCTTGTGCCACATGCATACGGCACCTTTCCAGAGGCTTACAATCACGAACAGTGCCAGTGCGGAAAAAGAAAGGATCATAGTGGAATATGGAATGACCCGATAAAAAGCGTTCTCACCGACATGAATGCCGAAGAGCGCCGAGCGTTCCTGGAAGAGCAAGGTGAGCAACAGGACGGCAAGTACGCTTGCCAGCGCGATCAATGCCACCCACCAACCGTTTCGCCGAAACAATGCATCTAGCATCGGGGGCCATGTGAACTCCCGATAGGTCTCCATCCGCAACTCGGAGAAAATTTTGGGGAGGTTCAAGTCGAACTCGTGGGGCGGAGCATACTGACAGGCATAGTAGCATCCCCTGCAATCGTGGCAGAGATTGGCCAGATACTTCAGATCCTGTTCCGAGAATGTTCTCCGTAGCTCCATGGCCGGGAACACGGCACAATATCCCTCACAGTAGCGGCAAGCGTTGCAGATCACCATCGCTCGCTCCGCTTCCTTGAGTAGATCAGGCAGTGGCATGGCGCGCCGCCTCCCTTCCTGCAATCCGTCCGAATACCGTGCCGATGGTCATGCCGATTCCAGCCATGTATCCTTTACCCAGGATATTGCCCGACATGATCTCTCCCGCAGCGAAAACATTCGGAGCCGGGCGATCATCCCGCATGACCACCTGCGCCCGCTCATTAACCGTTACCCCCAGGTAGGTGAAGGTAACGCCGGGCCGGAGCGGATAGCCGTAAAAAGGGGGCGTATCGAGGGGACGAGCCCAGTGAGTCTTGGGGGGTTCCAGTCCCACCGTCGCGCAGCCGTCGAGAATCGAAGCATCAAATGAGCCGGGGTGAATCGATTGGTTGAATTTGGTCACTGTTTGCTCCAACTGGAAGGAATCCAGCCCCAACTGTTCGGCCATGTTGCGAATGGAATCGGCCTCAATGGGTGGAAAAACCGAGGGCATGAACAGGTCTATGGATTTCGCATCGATGATCGAAAAGGCAATCTGATCCGGTTGCTTGGCAACCAGACGTCCCCAGATGGCGTAGCGCTTCGGCCAGAAATCCTCACCCTCGTCATAGAAGCGCTGGGAGTGGCTGTTGACGACAATCCCGAACGGAACGCAATCCAACCTTGTCACAATGCCTCCGTCGTATTTAGGCGCCCTGGCATCGACAGCCACCGCGTGGCACTGGCGAGGATTGCCAACGGGCTTCGCTCCCAGGTCGAGCAGCACACGCAACATGCGGCCTTTATCATAGGAGGTGCCACGGATTATGAAGTTGTCGGCAATCTCTCCCCAATACTCTTTCAACCATTCGATATCGGCTTGAAATCCGCCGGAAGCCAAAACCACCGTCTTCGCCCGGATCTTTCTTGGAACGTTCTGCACCAGCACTGAGGCAGCCGCAACTTCGCCGTCGCCGATCTCAAGGTCTCGAGCCTCGGCCTCGTAAAGGATCTGTACCCCCAGTTCGTGGGCAGTGGCATAGTAGGCGTTCATCAGGGCTTTACCGCCACCCAGGAAGAACGCGTTGGTGCTTGAGAGGTGAAGGGTGCCCCGCATGGAGGGCTGGAAGTGGCAGCCGCGCCGCTTCATCCATGCCCCGAGGTTGTTCGATTCGCGGATGGTCAGGCGGGCCAGTTTTTCATTCGTCTCCCCGCCGGTAACGCGCATCAGATCTTCCCAGAAATCATCTTCCCGGTAGGGTCCGGTCAGGTGATCATTAGCAGTTTCATGCAGATACCGCAAATTACGAGTGTGCCGGCTGTTGCCGCCGCGAAGCTCTTTGGGAGCACACTCGAGCAGTACGACCGACGCTCCGGCCTCCCTGGCGGTCATCGCCGCACACAGCGCGGCATTGCCTCCGCCAATGACCAGTACGTCAAAGGTGCGCCCGAAATCGAGCTTGGATTGAATCCGATAGCCCATAACGATCTTTCCGAACCTTCGATAGAAACGTTGTAGCTTTTCTTACCCCCTCACCCTCGAGGTTCAGGATGAATCCATTCACCCCCCGGGATACTCCTGCAACGGCACCAGCACCTCCATTCGAGCTGGGCCGAAAGGCTGCTTCAGAGTGGCCGCAAGCCCGGCCGGGCCGGTCAGTACTGCACGCACCCGTTCTCTTGTATATAAACGGCTCCCGCGAAGGCACTGCCGATCGACCCGGAGGTGTGCCTCGGGCCAATGCTTTTGTAAGCTAATGCTCCCAAGAGTTGTGGAGGGTTGCGTAATCAATAAGCGTGCCATACGGTTGAGGGGCGGTATGCATGGAATGGGAGCTACTTCTTACGGCGGGAGGAGGGTGCAGCCGGAAACCGGAGCGATGCATCCTTCTGGAGCATCCGGTTCAACTGGTGAAACATGCTGTTTCACGATAGAATCGATTCAATGAGCCAACAGCAAGCGAGTCGCCCCTTCGAGGCACAGCATCACACCTTCGGCTGACAAAAAATACATGGTTTACCTGATGTTCATTGTTTCCTGCGGTTCTTAGGATTCAGGTGCAAACTCATGCATCCACATTTCTGTTTGATATTGTGACTGGTAACGACACTCAGACAAACAACATCAAAGTCCGAGATGTCTCGATAGCACCGCCCCGGACAACTTACCAAGAGTGATGAGCTTTCATGATCAATGAGCGGTCGGAGCACGGGAAGGATCAAAAGCAGGAGGTGCAAAAGGCACACACTTGCGAAGGAACGCCGGCTGACATATCCTCCGGCTTGAAGCAGCATGATAAAAGGATTGAAAGAAGGGTTCTGCTGTTTCTGCTTACCCTTGGAATTGTTTACACCCTGTATATTGCTCGGGACTTCCTTTTGCCGGTATCTGTGGCGCTTCTGTTATCATTTGTTTTACAGCCCTTGGTACGCGGACTTGAATGGCTCAAATTACCTGCCGCCTTGGCGGCCGGCATCGTTATTATCCTCTCAGCTGCCTTGGTTGGCACCGCCGTGTACCATTTGTCCAGTCCCGCTACAGAGTGGATCCACCGTGGTCCTATTCTCAGAAAGCAACTGGAGCTTAAATTTTACAAGATCAGGCATTCCCTTAAAGAAGCTCAGGAGACCACAGACAAGTTGGAAGAGCTTGCCGAGCTAGAAAGCAAAAAGACGCCTGAAGTGGTTGTCAAAGGTCCTACATTGAGAAGCAGGATTTTCGCGCAGACTCAAACCACCATTGTTGCCCTGATGGTCGTGGTGATATTGACTTATTTCCTGCTTTGGCGCGGACAGACTACGTTGACCAGGATGGTAAAGAGCTTTTCCGGCTCTCGCCAATCTGAAGCCTGGACGGACATCCTGGTCCATATCGAACGTCAAATCGCTCTTTATCTGCAAACAATCACAATGATCAACTGCGTGCTTGGAACAGCCACGGCCGGTGCGATGGCATTGCTTGGGATGCCGACCCCAATCCTATGGGGAGTAGTGGCTGGATTCTTTAACTTTTTGCCTTACATCGGAGCAGGTGTGACGGCTTGTATTATAGGCATTGTATCTGTCCTGACATTCGATGCCTGGTATCGCATTGCTCTGCCGCCTTTTACTTTTGCAGTCCTTACGGTCTTGGAAGGACAAATCATTACTCCGACCATTCTGGGTAACCGCTTGAATATCGATCCGATTTTGGTTTTTACGTCGGTATTGTTTTGGGGATGGCTCTGGGGAGTCGCCGGTGCCTTGCTGGCGGTGCCTGTGTTGGCTGTCTTGAAAATCATTTTCTCTAATGTAGAGTCTCTGAAGCGCTATGAACAGTTATTCGGTTGATCGGTGCTTGTATGAGAGGCTTTGATAAGAACAAAAACCCAAAATGAATCGCTTAACGTCGGAAGCGGGTGTAAAGATTTCCCCCACCGAGCTTGTACAGCCGGCCGACGCAGCAGATGAAAACTGAGGGTTGAGGAAATCCAACGGATTCTGCAGACACCGCAGGTGAGATGAACCTGCAGCCAAAAAAAAGACGGCCTGGCAGGCGTCTCCCGCACTGCCAGGCCATTGCTTTTGAAAGTCACAACTGAATCCTGAACGGATTCCAGTTTAGCGAACGCCTATAGACGATCTTTCTCTTCACCGGGTGATTTATCCATCATCGGCCTGGATCCCTCATGTTCAAACCCCTCATGCTTCATTTCCCGTCGCGTCTCTTCTCCATAATAGCCGTGAACCTTGGCTTCAAAGTCGGAGCGCGCGATATTGTCAATTTCGTCCTTGCTGAAAGCCGGGGCTTGGTCGAAGCTCTCCTTGGTGATGCTGGCGAAGAGCTCGTCCCTCTCAGCGTCTCTGGTCACTGCCGACCAGGGAACTGCCGCATAATTTTCACCCACGCCCAACAGTCCGCCGCGGGATACCAGCACGAAGGTGATTTCTCCTTCAGGGCCGATTATAAGATCGCTGACCTCTCCCAGTTTCTGGTCCTTATCGCCCTTCAGGTTTTTGCCCAGCACCTCGGAGGCCCTGAAAGGCTTATCCGCAGCAGCTACGGTAGCTTCCATCCGTCCTGTTTCTCGCTCCATCGGCGCCTGCGCGGCGGGACCGGTTTTATGCTCCATACCTTCACCGGCGGCAAACGAATTGCCGGCAAAAAGACCGAACATCATCAACATCATCATCACAGCAACCAATATGTTCAATTTTTTCATAGCATTCTCCTTCTTTCCAACTGCATTCCGGTGTCTTCACACAGGCTCCAGGGCCTGCTATCTAGACATTAAATGAGGGCCTAAGCCCTTCTGACCCATTTATAATCACGGCAGACATCAAGTCAAGCATCATTCCGGAATACCGGTGTATAATCATTATGATACACATCATCCAGCACTTACTGAGATATTACAAACAGCGGCGGACATGCATAAAGAGAGAAAATCTCAGGAGGGATGCAAGACAAAATATCAGAAGTATTCTTGTTGTGGGCTCACGCACTAAAGCCAATACCAAAACAAGCGGCCCAGCCGTTCAAGCATGCGTTGATAGATGGACCTTTTCCTCCACTCATGAAGGAGAATTTCGTCGGATTGAGACAAATAGTCGGCGAAGAGCGCTTCCATTCTATCAGCAAATTCCCGCCCCAAAATCACTGCATTCACCTCATCATTGCGCAACAGGCTCCACGGATCCAGATTGGTTGATCCGACCGTGGACCAGACGTTATCGATCACCGCAATCTTCGAATGCAGTACGGCTTTGCGGAATTCGTAGACTTCGACTCCCGTTTGCAGGAGCTCTTGGTAGTAAGATCGCGCTCCATAGAAAGCAAGTTTTGAGTCACTTTCGCCTGTTAGGATTATTTTGACATCTACCCCTCGCCGGGCAGCTCTAATAATCGCCTCCAGAGTTTGCTCGTCAGGCGCAAAATAGGCATTAGCCATGTGAATTGATCGATCGGCAAAAGCAAGGGCGGAAACATAGGAGATGTAAATGTCACGGTTCCACTCTCCTGAAGAGTTTGCAATCACTCTAACAAGTTCGTTACCCTTTGGCTTCTGTTCTGGAAAATAGTTTGCAGCCGGTAGCGCTGGACCTTTTTGCTTGCGCCATTGTTCGAGAAAGAGCTTTTGGTATGTGGCAACCACCGGACCTTCTATCTTTACCGCGGTGTCTTCCTCCAGGGGGGAAGATGATCGGGAAACGAGAGAGCTGCCGGAGAATTTTGTTGAATGGACATCGGTGATATTGAGGCCGCCTGTAATCACCACCTTCCCATCCACAATCAGCAGCTTGCGGTGGTCACGCTCGTGAATCGCCCATTTGTCACGGACTTGTAGCGGGTTGATGGGATTGTATTCCAGAACCTGGATACCGTGCTCGCGCATGCGCTCAAAAAAGCTCCGCGGCGTCTTGTAGCTGCCCACGCTGTCGTAGATGACATTCACCGCTACGCCTTGGTTGCGCTTCTGAGTTAGCAGTGCAGCGAAAACACGTCCAATCCGGTCGTCCTCAAAGATAAAGGTCTCCAAGTTGATGTGGTCGCGGGAATTAGAGATGGCGCGAAACATAGCGGCGAAAGCGGCATCCCCGCCAAGCAGTAAAACGACGCGATTGCCCGCTACCAAGGGATTGTCAGAAAATTCCTCGATCAGAGCTTCATGTTTCTGCAAGATGCCCGAGGGTCCGGCTTGCTTCTCCAACCTTTTCAGGATTGCCGCACTGTACTTTTCCGCAAGCTTTCCATCTGCGCCCATTATCGAGGGAGGTTTTGAGGTAGGGCTCCGCTCGTAATAGCTCAGCGTAGCTTGGACATTGGGAAGCGACGCACAAGCCGTCAAAATGAAGATTGCGACCCAAGCAAGGGAAAAGGAAAACGCCCGACAAATGAAGCTCCTGACTTTTCGCATTTGCTTTGTCGGCGTCCCTTGATGGTTCACACATGATCTTTCCCTTCGAGCATCGGAGTCGATCATGCCGTACTCTCACCAAGTCAATTCGAATGAAGCGCTTCTGCGGATGCATGTCTGAGGCGGCTGATCAACCGCCTCAGGACGGGCCCACCTTTGGATGCGGCAACCCCTAAGAGTCCGACGGTTGCAGCAGTTAAGACCCAAGATTTTTTCTATCGGATGACGAATTTTGCATGGCCGAAAAAACTCGGAATCTCAACCGGGCTTAAAGCTCTATTTTGCGGCCGCCGCTTCTGCGAGTGATTTGATCAGACTATCAGCTTGCGGGTTGTGAGCATCTCGAGTGACTAAAATGTCCTTAGGACTAACCTCTTTTCCGTAGTAAGCACTGTTCCAGCCGTCTCGAGTCGCCACTACCGCCCCTTCCACCGAAATGCCTGCATAAGCTCCCTTGGAACGCGCAAAGCTCAAAATGTCAGCGCTGAGGTTCGCGGTTGCCGCTTCTGCCCCTGCTCCCACGGGACCCAAAGCGACACCTATGTCTGCGCCGAGTTTTACACTGTTTGCGAGAAAAGCATTCACACCGCGATCGGTCATCGCCAATAGAATGATGTCAGAAGCCTGCCCCCCGGCTTGGAGACCAAAGCTTGCCTCACCCATGGTATAAAACGCCGGTCCATTCCAATTTCCGGTTTTGCCATCGTGTACCAGCAGCAAGCCACTGCCACCTGATATGCCAAAAATGAACGCGCCTTCCAGCACTTGAGGAGCAATGAAAACACCTTTGGCTTTCTTGAGGAGATCGCGGAAAGCTCCCATTTCTTTTGCAGCCCTGAAATCCTCGACTGTAAACCGTGCCTTCTCCACCAGTTGACTACTTTCAGCTTTGTCGTCGGCAATCGCGGATGAAGGTTGGAGAGCATTCATCCAAACGAGTGTGAGTACAGTTACCATCAGTATGGCGCCTATTTTTCTCAGCTCTAGCACTTGTTTGATTTTCATGTTTGTCTCCTCCTGAATTAAGTTGATTCCGTATTTTGTAGTTAAAAAACCAGTAGAGCCGGGCGAAAGTCCTTGCGCTCTTCGCAAGCATGATCGCCATACGAACGTACTTCATGTGAAACAAGATTTAAGCATCACCTTCCCGCAAGTCCATATTTGTGACAATAGTGTTTGTCTCCGTTTATCTCCGATAAACGGGGGATCATTGAGCTCCTGTTGGAAGGACAGATGGAGCAAAAACGAATGCGCACAAAGCAATACGACCGTCAGGAGTGTGCCCGGGGACAGGCCGGTTGGCCTGACTTGACTCCAGGGGAAAGGTTATTAGTGTATATCGAATTAGATACTCAATGGAGCGGTCTTCAAAAGTAGAGCCACGTCAACGATCTTATGTCTTGTGGGTAGTCATGAAATGAAAATAGTGACCGTGCTGAATTCGAAAGCGGGCATGTCCATCCCATTTGCAGACCGGAAGCCTGACGAATGGTTATTCCAAGCATTTCACAACATGGGCATAGAAGCGGAAATAGTAGACGTTGCAAACGACAAACTGGAGGGTGCCGTGTTGCATGCTGTGGCAAGAAAACCTGACGTTGTGATTGCCGCTGGTGGGGACGGAACGGTCAGCGCCGTCGCAGGTCTTCTTATCGGCACAGGATTGCCGCTCGGAGTATTACCGCTGGGTACATTTAACCATTTCGCCAAAGATTTAAATATTCCGATGCAGCTCACCGAAGCAATCGAGCTCCTTGCTCACCCCACACTGCAACAGATTGATCTGGCAGAGGTAAATGGCCGCTATTTCGTCAATAATTCATCAATCGGCCTGTATCCTCATATTGTCCACGATCGAGAAACCCAGCAGAGGCGCCTGGGCAGGGGTAAATGGCTCGCCTTCCTGTTTGCTTCGCTCCGGGCGGTCCGCTATGTACCTTTCTTTCGCGTTAGCCTCAACATTGAAGGCCACATGCTGCATCGCAAAACGCCTTTTGTTTTCGTAGGCAACAATGAATACTTGGCGGGACCCTTCACTATCCGTCGAACCTGCTTGAATAATGGGCTTCTTAGCCTGTACGTGGCTAATCATACGACCGCCGCAGGGTTCTTGGGACTGACTCTTCGCGCTCTATTCAACCGCCTCGACCAGGACAAAGACTTTGATTCAAGGTTGAGCAAGCGAATCGAGGTCGACACGAAAAAACGGCGTCTCAGGATCGGAGTCGACGGCGAAGTAATTACGATGGCGCCCCCTTTGCGCTACTGCATTCACCCTAAAGCACTCCAGGTGATTGCGCCAGCCACGGAAATCGCCTGTAACGGTGAGAACCTCAACGTTAGTAAACAATAAAGCTCACGACCGGCCATGGTCAGACGGGATGCTCATGCGACGCATTGCTCATCTTTCAGATCTTCATTTCAACAAGGTTGACCCGCACATTGCAGAAGGCCTGCTGTCGGACCTGGGGGTTTTACAGCCTGATCTGGTCGTGATAAGCGGCGATTTGACGCAGAGGGCCAGGCGACGCCAATTTAAGGCAGCGCGCGATTATTTACAGCGCATCCCATTTCCTCAACTGGTGGTCCCCGGCAATCACGACATCCCCCTGTTCGATATCTTACGCCGTTTTCTTGCCCCCTTGGAACGTTATAAACGATATATCTCCCCAGATCTGAGTCCGGAGTATGTGGATGAGGAGATAGCAGTTTTCGGCATCAACACGGCCCGTTCTTCAACGTGGAAAAACGGCGTAATCTCCGTTAGCCAAATCCAACACTTGCAGAGCCGCTTATGTGCCATTCCCGATCGGCTGCTGAAGGCTGTTGTGGCACATCACCCCTTCATTCCCCCTACGGCTAGTCCCTCTACACCTTTGGTCAAAGGAGCAGGCAGCGCCCTGGCCTCGTTAGAGGCATGCGGCATCGAGCTGTTACTGGCCGGGCACTTACACGTTTCGTATTCCGGTAATGTTCATACGCACTATGTGACCATTCAGCATAATATTCTGGTGATTCAGTCCGGCACTGCCATCTCAACTCGTCGCCGTGGTCAACCCAACGCTTACAGCTTTTTGACCGTGGATGGTCCCGAGTTGACTTTGTCAGTCCGCACCTGGCGAAATAACGAGTTTCAGGAGTCTGCTAGAAGCCAATTGAAAACGGGAGGCGTCTGGCAGGCTGAGAAAATCGACCACTCAGCATAATTGTACTGAGCGTACCCCGTAACCGTGATTTTCTCCGAATTTTCCGAGCACAATCTGCAAATCCAAGGATTGGCATGTCGGCCGAAGTCCCTTGACTATTCATGACCCCACCTTATTTTGATGGGAAATGGCCGATGTGCCCCACTTTCCAAGCCACCTATGTCACTGCAAGCGCCGCTGGAAAGCCAATTGGAAGGAGGTGATGCGAGATGTTGTCTTGGGCTTTTAGCTTTCTGGTTTTAGCACTGATTGCCGGGTTATTGGGATTTACCACTGTTGCCGGCGCGGCGATAGAGTTTGCCAAGATCCTTTTCTTCATATTTCTGGTCTTATTTGTCGTGTTCTTAGTGATCGGCAGGCGGCCGCCCGTGTAAGTGCGTTGATCGCGGCCTTTAAACTAGGGAGGCTATGAATTATGGGAGTGAAAAGGATCGTCGGGATCCTGCTCATAGCAGCGGGACTGTTCCTTCTGGTCTATCAGGGGATTCCCTATACGACCGAAAAGAAAGTTTTCGATGTGGGACCTATCGAAGGGAGCGTGGAAGAAAAGAAGTCCATACCGATTTCTCCTGTGGTCGGGGGATTGGTGTTTGCAGGTGGAATCGCACTCCTGATCCTTGGAGGGAAGAGAAAGTAGAAGTCAGGGCGGTAAGGCTTCGGGAGCGCAATAAATGCTTGTTTCTGTGTAATATTCCTCCCTAGGTCTTACAATTAGGAGGTTCATGATGATCAGACATGATGGAAGACAGCTCGTCCGCGTTTTAATCGTCCTGGTCCTTTCCCTTGCAGGCATCTTTGGCATCGGATACGCCAGAACTACCGAATCGATTGTGGCGCATTGGCAATCTATGCAGCCGATACAGGGCAGGTTGCTGGTGATGGTTCCCAGAGAAGTCGAAGAATTCGTCTACGTCTTTTCGCACAAAGGAGGAAGAGAAACAGAGCTGCCGGTGGGGGACCAGGTATCGGATCTGTTAGAGAAGCTGTTACGCAGCGCGTTTGCCTCTACGACTTTTACGTCGGTACCGAGCGAAGCTGCAGCGAAGGAATTGAATCCGGAGGATGATCCGAGGTTGCGAGGGTATGATTTTGTAGCTGTTCCCAGGATCACAAAAGTGTCTCACTGGGATAGGGGACCCGAGTACGGTTTCGATGTGGATATAAGCGTGGAAATTTCTTCTTTTCGCACCATGACTGTAGAAACGATAAGCGGCCATGGTGAATCGAGCACACCCGAAAGCCCCGTTTTTACTCCAGCCGAGAGGTTAAGCACTGCGGTAAGCTACGCCCTGGATGCCATCAAAGATGGGATCGCGACCAGACACGATGCATGGTCACGATGATCTCTCAATGTTCCTGTTCATCCGTCGAGAAACCGAGACCATTCCAATATGCCAAGACTATTACCTTGCCTCGGGAGCCCACCACTGTACTTTTTGTCTTTGCTCCCGTGCGACTTTGCGACCGTGCTCCGATGATCGAGAACTATCACAGTGAGGTTTGTATAGAATCTGATCAAAAGGAAGCGAATACATACTCCGCGGGCTCAAACACGGATTCAGCGGCGGGTGGATCGACCTCTCCTGAAGCCTTGATCCACCCTGGCCGGCCGCCGATTTGGGAAACACCGGACATTCCATTTCTAAACAATCAGACACACGCCTGCCCGGTCTGGGTCACCCTCGCAAGAGCGCATTTGAATTTGCCTGCGGCGATGGGCACAACCAGCTCGCGCTCCTCAAATATCGCAGCCGCGGTTATGTTCACTTCCCCATAGAAATTCGCGTTGGCCCTGCTATCGATCTCAAGCGAATCTCCTTCCAGCGCGATCCCCCCGAGTTCTGCTTTGCTATGCTTATATACGAGGATTTCTGCCGATCGGTCTTGCCTCGCGCCTTTTTCGCTCCCCGCCCCGACGGGGCCTGGCGCCGCCGCCAAATCGACACCCAAGGTGGTCTTTCGACTGGAAATGGCATCAACACTGTTGGGGCTCATGAGTAGGAGAATAATATCAGTAGGCTTGGTCCCGGGCACTGCTTTCAAGCTTGTACCCGTGAGAGTGACAAAAGCCGGACTGCTCCACCTGCCATCCTCAGTACGGACCACCATGACCCCATTGCTGGAATACCCTTCCGAGCCGACTGCTATTTCGAAAACATTTGGGATCACGATCACGCCATGGGCTTTTTCCAGAATAGAAGATGGGATGGCATCGCCATGACCTGCGAGGCTGTTATTGATGATCTCCGTAGCTGCAAGTATCTTCGCCTCCTGATCGGTTCCCGCTGATGCCGGTGCAGGCAGAAGAAAGGCTGAGATTGATAAGATCATTGCAACCAATAATGTAGTTGTTTTCATCGTTTCTACCTTCTTCCCCTCCCCTATCGTCTTAGACGAGGCGAACCGCGCAACTATTGTCTTGCGAGATTCTTCTCCTTCAGGCGGTTCAGCAGATCGTCAAACGAACTGTTCGTCAGTATTGAACTGAATTGACTTCGGTAATTATTAACCAGGCCCACCCCTTCAATCACGACATCATAGGCTTTCCAGCTCCCCGCCATGGAATGAAGTCGGTATTCGAGGCCTATTTTGCCCGTTTTGCTTCCTTCCACAATGGCATTGACAACCGCGCGATCTCCTTCTTCCTCTTTTGGCTGATAGGTGATCTTTTCATCCGTATAGTTCTCAATCTTATCGATATAAACGCTGAAAAGAAACTCGCTGAAAGCACCTACGTAGTCCTGCTGTTTTGTCGCAGGCTGGTTATTCCACTCAGGACCCAAAGCTCTTTTGGCCATCTCTTCAAAGTCAAAATACTGGTCTACGACTGTTCGAATTTCCGCTCTGCGCCTCTGCTCGTTTCCCGTTTGTTGTTTAAGAATCGTAAGAACCTTTTCCGTTCCCGACTGGACCGTGTCAAGAGGCCCGGAGCTCGCTATAGCCTGAGAGACTGACACACAAAAAGCGAGCGTAATGATTAACGTGTTCAAAACCATCGCTTTTCGCCTCGACTCCAGTTGCGAAAGAATAAGAGTCATTTTTCCCCTTCCTGTCTATGTGCGGCTTTCAGTTAAGTTAACCAGTTAAATTAAAGGCATCAACGGTAGTAGCTTGAGCCCGGGAGAAGGAAAAGACCTGATCGCGAGCAGCTGCCTGCCGTAGAGACGCACTGTGCGGCGCGTCTCCACGGTTAGAGCCAACGAGCAGTAGTCCGCTCGACATTGCAATTATTGTCTCCAATAGCCGGGCACCCATTGCCAGCCGCTGCCGGTCTGCTCCCAATGACCGGAAACCCAAACAGATCCTGGCTGGGCATTCACCCATTTGCCACTCACCCACACGTAATCACGTCCGTTCCACTCCCAGTAGCCCGGGACCCATGTGGAGCCGGGTGAGGGTGCTACACCCGGCGATTCAACTCGGGGTGCAGGAAGTGACGGTGGCTGCTCCTTCACAACAACCACTTCACGTTGGGTGGCAGGTTCTGAAACTTCAGTTCTTGTCACTTCTCTCGATACGCAACCGGCGGTCAGTACAAAAACAGCACCGATCAGGATTGTGAGCAACAGCGTCATGCGTCTCATGATTTCACCTCCCTATTATTAGCTAATTCATCCGTAACGCACTTAAAACGTCTGCCATCCAGTTCGACCGATTCACGTCCTGGTTCATGCTGGTCGCGAAGCGGCGGTACATGATGACAAATCATTTTTCCCACCTCTAGCAGCTACCTCGAAATAATCCGGTAAAAGCTTCTATTTACCTCGGTTCCGGGGTGGGGAAACCTTTGCAGAACCTCGGTGTGATAAACATGCGGCCTCGCCGTATTCATCTGCAGCAAGACGGATACCCCTAGATTTTCGCCGATGTTAGCAGGCAGACCCGGCGATTCTATCCATTGTCCACTCGATTGGTAGAAGTAGACCCTTCTATCCAGGTCGAAATAGACAAATGCTGAAGGATAGTACCGGTAACGGTGAACCGGATCATGTGCTGCAGGGCTCCACGGCGGGGGACCTGTAGCTCCCAATAATACCGGAGGAGAACCAGGCGCATCTTCGAGGATCGCAACAGGTCGTGCCGGATAATGAGCTCTCACTTCAGCGTGCATTCGATAGGGGTCCCTAATATTCATCCGCAGATTGACAAAATCGCCCAGGCGACCCTTCAAATAACTCGGCAGCGCCGGCGATTTAATCCACTGTCCGTTGGCCTGATAAAAGAACAGCTCTCTCATGGGGTCATAATAAACCTCCTGCGCAGGGAAATATTGATACCTGTATGGCGCTTCTTGCCCGGGCGGGGGCGCCCACGCAGGCGATTCGCCATATACCAGACTCGCCGCGCGCTCCGGGTTGCTGGAATCAACCATCTCGGCAAAACCGTTTGCCGTCAAAAAGACCAAAAAAAACGCGGCAACAAAAATCGGTTTTTTTATTCTTTGACGGTGCATGATCACCTCCTGATTCTAGGTCACAAGAAACTATCGGATATGGTTGGTTTATCCCGATATAAAAATGTTAACTAAAACCAAATTAATCACATAGGGGCAAAGTGCAATGTACTACCCCCCTGGTCCACTGTTGCGCTGCTATGGAAAGCCGGTCGGGAGTCGTATTGTTGACGCGATCACCCTGATCCCGCTTGCTGATACTGGCGGGATGGCATTGTGGCGTTTCAAAATATCGAAGTGACCCGCATCAATAATGCAAACCCCCGACTTCAACGCCCGAGCAACCCGATTATTCCAATTACAATCAGGTAAATTGCGACAATGTAGTTGAGCAGCCGAGGCATTACCAGAATCAGAACTCCTGCAATCAAAGCCACTAGCGGCTGCAAACCGAAGTAAAGCTGCATACAAACCTCCCTTCCCGTGCTCGCCCATAGTTATTTAAGATGCTAAGAATTCTTCTGGATCAGGCTTAAGTCCTGCCTGAATGCCGGCAACATCTGAGAAGCAGTTGCTATTTTTCATAAACCTAAAGCACGGTTGCCGAATGTCAATTGCTCTCCTTTGGCCTCATTTCCCTCAAACCGGCTCTGACGCATGGATGATTCGCTCACTCCTGCAATAAAAACTCACAACTAACATTGACGAACTGATGTATGACGGGATAAGAGATAAGCTCCCAATCTCAATATACAGAAAGGTTCTTTTAATAGTGTTCAGATCCGACCGGGTGAATCTCCGCAAAGATTTTATCCGCGCTGCAACTCGATTCGCCGGCAGCATCCGATGCGTGCTTCGGGGAGTCGATGGTGTGATTTATCATCCATTGCCGATTCTGATGCTTGCCGTTTTTCTGACTTTCGAGCCGTCAAGCGCACATTCTGAAGCCTTAACCGCGTCTGCCAGCAGCAAGCAGTTGCCGACCGGCCCAATTTTCACCGCTGGGCGGCACGCTGAAATCCTGGACAAAATCGACTTGATTTTACTGCACAGGATCTCCAGAGGTCAGCTTCAAAGCACCATCTTAACCAGAGAGGATCTCCAAACCACAAAAAGTTTGGACATTGACGGGTATATCAGCGGGATAATGGCCTTCTGCAAAGAAGAGATGACCATCTATGCCGCAGACCAGAAGATGCAACGGATTCGCAAGAATCGGGACGGCTCCCTTTTTCTACAATACTACGGAAAAATCACGCCTGAAGAGCTAATCCTGGCAAACGCAGGTAGCACTTATGATGTGAGACATCCTGCCCGAAGCAAAACAGATCGGTTCGGCGCCCGTCTGGTAGCTTGCGGTTATTCTTTGTTTCCCCTTATTAGAGGGGATTCTGTGAGCTCAAACAATCGATTCCTGCTCAGTTTCGAATGGGGAGACCAATCATTTCAGATCCCGATCCGGCAAAGTGGCTTCTGCAGCCTCGACACTCCATGTGTCAGTCCGCAGCATCCGGAAGGCTTCACTTTTAGATATATCGGCAATCGATTGGAGCACCTTACACAACAATCACCGAATCTCGAAGACAGAATTCATGCTCTTATGAAAGGAGCCGGTTCAGTCGAAAAAGCCTTCGATGCGCAGCTGATCAATCAGGTGAACATCCTCGACTATGAGGGAATCCGGAATGCAGTAGTGAGCGAAGAAAAGGAGGGCATCTGGATTTATATTCGCACCTTGCTGGAGGAATCTTTCACAGAGCTTGAGACCATTGCAGAGCACGAAGTGTTGCACGAATATGTCAAGTGGAAGCAATTGACAAAAGACACCGGGTTGCGCCAGTTATTTGCCGATCTAAAAGGATACGCTCCCTTGTCCTCCGAACGGTTTTTTCTCATGATGGGCAGTGATGCCATCCAAGGGAGTTTCACACAGGAGAGTGCCCAACCGTTATTCTTTGCTTTTATTGATGAGAAGAACTTTCTGGAGGGCGGAAAGGGCGGACATTCTCATAAAAATGTGGCTGAGTTTTGCACTTCTTTTTTGCATTCAATCATGTTTCTTGACAGGCTTGAGCAAAACCTGAATCGGCCTGTGAAGCTGTCGGCAGACGCGGCGCACATCCATCATCTCAGCTGGCAGGAAAAAACCACCCTGCTTGACAACTATCTTAGAGCCCTTGAAGTCCTGGTGCACTCTGTTTCCAAAAGGGGCGTGGTCCCAGAGATTCTGTTGGAATCCTTGGAAAAAGTGCAACGTTTAAAGAATGCCGGACCTCACCCCCGAGTGTGACCAGCCTGCAACTAAAAAAGCAGGTCTGGCAGGCGTCCTGCTCGCGCACTGCCGGAATGTTACTCCCAATGCTGCAAGCTTTGCGCGTCTCCCCGTCCTTCTGACGCCATTTATAATCACGGCAGGCATCGAGTCAGGGATGGATCAACGATATAGCCATAGAATTAATATGTTACGTATATTCACCAACACTTATTGAGAGTTCCGAACCCGGCCGATCGTTTCTTTTGAAATCAGCCGGCTCATAAAGAAGATCCGGGAAGTCCTCCCTTTCAGTTGTCCCTGTTGCAGCCAAGATGAAAATCATCAGCCTCATTAATAAACCCGATGTGATAGAGCGGATCCTGCGCCATCTCGGTTGGAAACGACACCCGAATCCTTGCGACAATCAAAAAAACAGTGCACATGGGCCGGTTGTCATGGAGAATTTCAACGACGGCCGGCCCCGTGCAATGCAATGTGCGTGCATAGTGCACCCAATCGGATTTATTCCACAGGGCTGGCCCGGCTGCCAAGAATCCGTGCTTATCTACCACTGAGCTCGCCTTTCACCCAAATGACCGAATGCAGGCATACTCTGACAACCTTGAATGGTCAGCCCAGGCCAATGAATTTTGGCGTCGACCCTTCATAGCCTTTCAGGTCGGCCTGACCCCGCCTTTCGAGATCATTGAGCTTCAGTGATACCGTATAGACCGGCAAGCCGGTTTTACCGGCCAGCTCTCGAACCGACCGAGGGCCTTCCTGTAGAGCTTCCATCAGGAGCGCTTTCTGGTAATCGTCCACAGCCGATTCACTCAGCAGATTGTGATAGTGTTCCAGCGTCAGCTTGTCGCCGTAGACGTTGCCGCGCTCGGTGAGGTGACGTTCCATGCCGACCAGCCACCGCATTCTCGGGGATTTCAGGGCGCGCTCAAGAGCGGCCACCTGCAGGGCATGGCCTTGCAGATTGAAGGGACCCAACCGTTCGGTTCTTCGGGTCAGTTCTGTCACGGTATCGGCGAAAAGCTGTCCTTCGGCCGCGCTCACATAGCGCAGAGCGGTGCGCTCCCGCCCAATTCCGGCAAGATCCAGCAACTCCTCCAAAACCTGCATTCGCTTGGAGGCATATACGTTGCCGTCCAGGTAATGACAATCCCCGAGATGGCAGCCAAATACAAAGACGGCATCGTAGCCGCTCTTCAGTCCTTCGATGATGTAATAGGGATCTACCCGACCCGAGCACATGGTGCGCATAACCCGGATATTCGGCGGATACTGAAAGCGTGAAACTCCGGCCAGATCGGCGCCGGCATAAGAGCACCAGTTGCATAGAAAGGCGAGGATTTTCGGTTCGAATTCACTCATGGCTGCTCTCCTTGACAATATGTATCCGTTCAGCATTTTGATCGTTGAGCTCGTCAATATCCTTGAGGACCCACAGTGCCTCATACGAACTTGCCGCTGAACGGCGATGGAAATTTCAGATTGACGGTTAGCTGTTCTTCTTGGGAAAAACCGAAGTGGGTCATTGGGCTCAATCAATATCTGGAAAAGACCGTGCAATCTCACCGTAGGGGAGAGAAAGCGACGGAGGCACGCCGCATCCAGAGCCAGAGGATTTTTATCCTTAACCTGCTGTGAGATGCACTAGTCTTTTCCAGTTGCTCGACCTGTTCCTCGCGAAACAGGATAAAGCCGTAAGTAATCGGAATTAAATGAATAAGAAATCAAGTCGGCATCAACTGATCTAGATATCCATCTCCTCGTCCGGGTTGAATCCCAGCCGTTCCCATTGAGCTTTCGCTTCCACTTCCGCTTCGGCGATTTCCTCCTCACCCCATGGTTCGATAACGAGGCTATCGGCTACCAGCTCCCAAATGTATTTGACTTCGTAGCTGCAGCCTTCGTAAAACTTCGGCAGGCGCTTCATGATCTGATCGTGGCAGTTGGAGCAGCCGACCACCACCACATCGGCGCCGCTGTCCTTGATCTGTCGCACTTTGAAACGGCCGTGGTAGGCTGATTCCTTTTCGTAAGGCATGGGCCAGTTGCCGCCGCCCGCTCCACAGCAATAATTGTTGCCCCGCGTAGGCTCGAAATCCACGAACTGATCCACGCACTGCTGAATGATCCAGCGCGGCTCTTCATAGTAGCCGTAGCCGAAATTGCGCTCCAGTTCGCGGCCATGTTTACACGAGTCGTGCCAGGTAAAAATCTTGCCGGCGTTGACGCTCTTGTCGAGCTTGATGCGCCCCTTTTCAATGATTTCTTTCAGGTAATCATAGAGATAGATGTGGTTGATCGTGTTATTCGGGTCCTCCAGCACACATTCCTTCATGCCCTTGCGGCATCCATAGGAGCCGCCTCCACAGTCGGGCATGATCATGCGGTCGATATGGTGCTGCTGCATGAAGTCAATTTTGCGCTTGGCCAAGATTTTGGTCGCTTCCGCATTCCCTGTGAACAGGCCCCAGTCGACAGCTTCCCAGTTTTCCGAAGGAATGGTCCAGTTTTCCCGGGCGGCATAAAAAATTTTCCACCACCAGATCATGTCATCGTTATCCGAAAAGACTTCTTTGGAGTTCGGATAGAACAAAATGGAAGCACCTTCTTTGTCTATGGGGACATAAAAGCCGGGGCATTCCTCCTCTGCCAGCTCTTTACCCATGTCATGCATAAGAAAAAAGTAATCTTCCTTGGGTATTGCCATGTTGTTGCCGGTGTTGAGCACGTTTTCGACCCCTTTGTGCAAAATACCCGGTACCTGATCGCGCGGCCGCAGGCTTTTCATATGTCCCATGATGCCCACGATATCGATATTCATCGGACACCCGTGCACACAGCGGCCACAGCCGGTGCAAAGCCAGGGGAATTTCGAGTCGACTACTTCGTCAACCATGCCGAAAGCGAGCATGCGTAAAGTCTTGCGGGTGTCCCAGCCTTCCATGCCGGGCGTTCCCGTGATGGGACAACCATTGGTGCAGGTGCCGCAGGTCAGGCAGAGATTCAGATCAAACTTATCGAGGTATTTTTTTACGTCCTCAGGGAGTTTGTGTCTTTGTATGGCTTCTTGCATCGTTTCATCCTTTCATGGCTTGATTCTGTTGGTTGCATCGTTCAACAATCCTCATCATCGGGGACCTTCCGGGAGAAGCATCTCCTCCCCGAGAAAACTGAACGGAGATTTGACGGCACTCAATCCAGGCTTGTAGTCAAAGATTTGTTCGACCAGGCTGTTTACCTCTTTATACAGAGATCTCAATGGGATTCGGGCCGGGCAGACCTCTTCGCACAGGCCGCAGTCAATGCAGCGTCCTCCCATGTGGACTGCCCTCACCAAATGGAACGAAGTATCAGGAGGAAGCTTCTCGGCGGGAACCAGTATCGTGTGCTCCAGACTGCACTCGGTACAGAAGCAGACCGGACATACATCTCTGCAACCATAGCATTTGATGCAGCGGTTCAGATGCCCAAGCCACCAGTTCAGCCTCGCTTCCCGCTGCATTTCCTCCAAATTGCGGACTTTTTCGCTTGCCGAAGCCGGTTGAGCAGGATCTCCGTAGTCGAGCCGATCCGGATAAGGTTTCCCGCATTCGCAATGGTCTGCGAGATGTTGACTACAGGCTTGACCCAAAACTTTGACTTTACCCGGGTCAAGCTGGCTCCATTTGAACAGCTCGGCAAGGGCTCGTTCCTCGCAGCCCCGCAACAGGATAGCGTAGCTTTTCTCAGGATTCTGTCTCGCCCGGGCCAACAGCATCTTGACAATGGGATAGCGAGCGTGCGTATAGGTCCAGGGCATCAGTTCAGCAATATTTTGCCGGGTGAAAAGCTTGGGAAAGGGGAACCCAAAATTTAGGGCATAGGCAAAGACGCCGTCCACCCGGTCTTCTTCCAAAAGCTTCCGTATTTTTGTATTCATAGATTGCACCCAGGTAGTGAAATTCATCAAAAATTTTCATCCGCAAACCCTAAAACAAGCCGTTCAATTTGTAACGCTGAGCCTGTCGAGGCGTGATCAGCAACCTCTCGCGAGGCCTGCGGCGTGAGCTCAGCCGAACGCTCAGGGTGACATCCCGGCCAATCGATACGGCAAGAAACGTGAGCTTCCGGATGGAAACGAGTTAGCTTCTAAGGACCGGTTGCCGTGCGCTGGGGGACTGCGTCGAAAGGCGGCGCAGGACCCAACTTGCGAACGCTTCCGGTAAAGTCCCTCACCACTTCCGCAAACTTGATCCCTTCTGCCGCCGAAATCCATTCGAGCCGCAACCGGTCGGGATCATATCCGGCAAACTTCAGCAGCCCCTGGACAAAACTGAGCCTTTTTATGGTCATATAGTTGCCTTTGAGGTAATGACAGTCTCCGATATGGCAGCCCGCCACCAGAACTCCGTCCGCTCCCTTATTAAACGCGTGAAGAACATGATGGGGTGACACGGTCCCCGTACACATCACGCGAATGACACGAATATTGGATGGATATTGCAGTCGGCTCACACCCGCCAGGTCGGCGCCGGCATAGCTGCACCAGTTGCATAGCAACGCCAAAATCTTCGGTTCGAATACATTAGTTTTCACGCAAACACCTCACTGTTCACTGTGCGAACGCCTCGTCGATTTGCGTGTAGAGTTGTTCATGACTGAAACCCAACAGGCAAATGGCTTCCGACGGACAGGTCGCCGCGCAGGTGCCGCAGCCTTTACAAAGCGCCTGATTGACGTCGCAACGCGCTTCCTGCTCCAAATAGGAGATGGCTCCGAACGGGCAGCATTCCACGCAGGCCTGACAACCCGAGCACATATCCTCATCGATGACAGCCGCCACGCCGCCCGCCATGATATAATCCCTGGCCAGGACCGTTGAAGCCCTTGAAGCCGCCGCCTTCGCCTGCGCGATGCACTCCTCGGTGGGCTTGGGCCAGTGCACCAGTCCCGCCACATAAACCCCGTCCGTTGCAAAATCGACCGGTCGAAGCTTCATATGGGCTTCCAGGAAAAACCCTTCCGGGTTGCGCGGCACCTTGAACATTTTGGCCAGATCTTCCGTTTCTCGGGGCACGATGGCACTGGCCAACGTCAGAATGTCGGCATCCAGCAAAATCGTCCGCTGCAGGATGGGATCGAAAACCGTAACTTTGATCCGATCTCCATCCACTTCCACACTAGGTTTTCGATCCGGATCAAATCGGATGAAGATGATCCCGTTCTCCCGAGCTTCTTTGTAGAGGTATTCCCGCATGCCATAGGTGCGGATATCGCGATAGAGCACGTAGATATCCATGCTCGGATTAAGTTTTTTCAGGCGCAGCGCATTTTCGATGGAGTGGGTGCAGCAGACTCGGCTGCAATAAGGCCGCTCCGGTTCTCTCGACCCCACACACTGAATGAAAACAGCGCATCGAGCTGAGCCCACAACCTGCTCTTTCTCTTTGATCGCTGCATCCAGGTCCAAATTCAGGAAGATACGATCGCTCTTGCCGTAGCCGTATTCATCCGGCTTATGGGAATGGGCTCCAGTGGCTATGATGGCAACTCCATGCTGCAATTCTTCGGGGCGACCGGCTACATCCAGAGTGGTGTAAAAATTGCCGACAAAACCCTTGACTTCTTTAACTCCTGCATTCAGGCGGACGGTTACGTTAGGATGGCTCACCACTTGCCTGATTAGCTCATCCAGGTAAGGTGCGATGGACTCGCCGGTCCAGCTGCTCAAAAGCTTCCTCGCATGGCCTCCAAGCGCATCCTGCTTCTCCGCAAGGGTCACCGGAAAACCCTGTCTTGCCAGGGCCAGGGCAGCTTCCATGCCCGCGACCCCGCCGCCGATCACCAGTCCGCTCTTTTTGACACTCAGTTTTTGCTCGGCCAGAGGCTGTTGCAGAGCGACCTTGGCCGCAGCCATGCGCACCAGGTCCTTCGCCTTTTCGGTGGCGGCCTCGGGCTCCTTCTGATGCACCCAGGAATTTTGGTCGCGGATGTTGGCCAGTTCAAACAAGTACTTATTGAGTCCAGCTGCCTTTATGGTTTGCTGAAACAAAGGTTCATGCGTCCTCGGGGAGCAGGAAGCGACCACAATGCGATTGAGCTTGTGGTCGAGAATGACTTCCTTCATCTTGTCCTGGGTGTCCTGCGAGCAGGTAAAGAGGTTTTCTTCGACATAGGCAACATAGGGGAGGGCTTTTGCGTACTCCTTAACCGCCGGGACATCCACGATGGAGCCGATGTTGATGCCGCAGTGGCAGACAAATACACCGATGCGCGGCTCCTCCCCGGTAACATCTGTTTCTGCCAGTTCCGCAGGTTCTTTGGCGACGGTGCCCCGAACCGGCGCCAGCAGCGATGAAGTTTCGGCCGCCGCTGCCGATGCCTCCATTACCGACTGGGGAATATCCTTCGGCCCCTGAAAAGAACCGCAAACAAAGATGCCGGGTCTGGTTGAGCTGATCGGAGCAAAGGCCGAAGTGCGGGCAAAACGTCCCCGGTTGAGCTCCAACCCCAAAGTCTGCGCCAGCTGAACCACCTGAGGAGAGACCTCCAGACCGACTGACAGCACGATCAGGCCAAACTCCTCCTCATGGCAGGCGCCGTCATCGGTGACATAAACGACGCGCAAGTCGTCGCTCCCCTGGATTTTTTCCACCGAGTGAACCCGCGATCGAATGAAGCGCACGCCGTGCTCTTCCTGAGCCCGCATATAATACTTCTCGAAGTCCTTGCCCGAAGTTCTCATGTCCATGAAAAAGATGGCGGCATCGAGTGGATGGTGGCTATGCTCCTTGGCAATGACCGCCTCCTTGATGGCAACCATGCAGCACACCGCAGAGCAGTAGCCGTTGTCGCAGTGGTTGATGTCACGCGATCCCACACACTGAAACCAGGCTATGCGGCCGGGCTCCTTTGCGTCCGAAGGCCTTACCAGATGCCCTTGCGTGGGACCCGATGGGGAAAGGATTCTCTCGAGCTCCATGGAAGTCACAACGTTGGGAAAGTGCGCGTAGTTGCAGGTGTCAAAGCCTTTCGGATCAAACGGAGCAAACCCGGGGGCAAGAATAATACTGCCAACATTTAAGACAACTTCCCGATCTGTCTCCTCGAAATCAACGGCCCCGGCAGGACAGAATTTTTCGCAGGCGCGGCATTTGCCTTTTTCAAAGTAAATGCAGTGTTCCCTGTCGATTACATACTTCAGGGGAACAGCCTGCGGATATTTGACGTATGCCGCCTTGCGTTTGCTCAATCCGAGGTTGTATTCATCGGCAGCCTTGCGTGGGCACTTTTCGGCGCAGGTGCCGCAGGCGATGCACTTTTCCATGTCGATGTAGCGCGCTCTCTGCAGCAACTTGACCCGAAAGCTGCCGGCTTTCCCTTCAACCTCTTTCACATCGGCCATGGTGAGGATTTTGATGTTGGGATGACGACCGCATTCCACCAGCTTTGGGGATAGGATGCACATGGAGCAGTCGTTGGTCGGGAAAGTTTTATCAAGAGCGCTCATCACGCCACCAATGGCCTCGCTCTTTTCCACCAAATAGACGTAATAGCCGGTATCCGCCAGATCAAGGGCGGCTTGTACACCCGCTATGCCGCCGCCGACGACCATGGCAGACCCGATTAAGGTTTGAGACTCAGCTGACATATTGTTCCTCTTCTTTTGACTACTGACTCAAGTACTCGTGCATGGCCACCGCCGCCGCTCTGCCTTCTCCCATGGCGCTGATAACCGTTGCTCCCCCTGATACGATGTCGCCTCCCGCCCACACTCGAGCCTTGGAGGTTTTACCGCGCTT
>ENA-OSEO01001555-OSEO01001555.1-sediment-metagenome-genome-assembly--contig:-NODE-1555-length-40325-cov-12.056798_pt1 | contig 40325 bp, 42 predicted proteins | sample MGYA00237883_ERZ534232 | MGnify/ENA metagenome assembly ERZ534232 | reverse complement strand
AGGAAAGGGCTACGGCCTGGTACATGACGGCCACGAAGAAAGCCTCAAGCGTCTTGGTGCTGTGGAGGATGAAGAAGGTCCCGAGGGCGATGCCGATGACCAAAAGCACGGGGATGAAGAGGTAAACCATGAGGTTGGGCTTCTTGCCCTCGGCGATCGTGATCTCTTCCATCTCGGCCCCGCTCAAGGGGGTGGCCCCGTCACGGAGGACCTTGCCTTCTTTCAGGGCCCGCTCCTCGGCCTTCTTCATCGGCCCGAAGTTCGGGATGAACTGGAAGGCGATCAGGCCGCAAAGGATGACGGCGAGCCAGCCGTAGAAGTTGTAGGGGATGGACCGGATGAACGTGTTCATGCCCTGTTCGGCGCTTGTGATGGGACCGTAACCCTTCAGGAGCCCCGCGATGTAGACGGCCCAGCCGCTCAGGGGGATGATCGTGCAGACCGGGGCGCTCCCCGAGTCGAGCTCGTAGGCCAGCATTTCACGTGAAATCTTGTACTTGTCGGTCAGGGGGCGGGCGATGGGACCGCTGAAGAGGGGGGAAAAGTAGTCACTGAAGAAGATGAAGACTCCCAAAACCCAGCCGAAACCGGAGGCCTGCCGGCGGGTGCGGATTTTCGTGGAGGCCCAGTCCGCGAAGGCCCCGATGACGCCCGCTTTCAGGTAGAACGCGATCATGATCCCGATGGCGACCTCGATCATCAGCACCCAGATGAAATCGCCGTTGCCCAGGGCGTGCTGGAACAGCTTCGAAAGGCCCGTGGCGGGATCGAACCCGGCGATCACGACTCCCGCGATGCAGCCGAGGACAAGGGAAAAGACGGCATCCTTCGTCAAGAAGGCAAGGATAAGGGTCAGTACGATGGGAACAAGAGCAATAATTCCTTTTGCAGCGATATTCTCCACTTGAATTCCACTCCTTCCTCTGTCTTCGCCATAACCAGAACAACTCTCTTATCTCCTGTTTCAGCCATTATTCTTCAGCATCACCTTCCCCCTCGATGTCAATTCGACCCGGCTATGGGAAAAGCGAATCGAATCGATATCCCTGCCGGCCGGGCCAATGATTGCGGTGGTCGTATCCGGCCCCCCAAGGTCGGGGCCGCCGCCGGATTCGAAACGCAGGACGACCTCGTCCCGCGGAATGCCCCTTTCCAGTTCCAGCGCCGCGCAAACCGCGACGGTCCCCGTTCCGCAGGCAGGCTCGACATGCCCCGCCTCGAGCCAGTGCGGGAAAACGACCCGGCCCAGGTTTTCCGGACGTTCCGGGTGCAGGTCGTAAAGGGCGAAATCCAGGCTCGCCTCCCGGTACCGGGACAGGAAGATCCCCTGCATTGCAGTGAGGGCACTGCGAACCTCCGGCGCAAGCTTTTGCACCCGGTCCTCGCCGAATCGCCCCTTCAGGCGATCCGCGCAAAGGACGAGGAACTTGCCTGCCCTGACCGCCGCCGTCCCGTCCAGGTCGATCCGCTCGATCCCGTCCCTTCGCAACTCCGCCAGGAAACCGGTCATGTCGGTTTCCGTGACCGGGAAATCCACCGTCCCGCCGATCGCAAGCCGGACGGGCCCCGCATCGGTATCCAGGACCAATCCCGACAGTCCTGACGGGCCGAATCCGAAGGTCCGGGAAAATTCACCCGAACCGATTGCCGCCCCCAGGACCTGGGTGAGCCCCCCGCAGGCGGAGATGAAGCCCCTGGAGGATCGTCCGACGATTTTCAGCCGAAGACCGCCAGCCGGGGAGGAAGGCCACACGAGCCCGCACTCGTGGCAGGCCAGGTGCGTGTCCCGGATGGCCAGGAGAACACGCTCGAGCGCCTCTTCTTCCGGCAGCGCGTTCCCCGGCAGGAGGGCAATCGTGTTGCCCCCCATGCTTCCCTTGATGAATGGGATCTCTAGGGTTCGAGTCTCCCGTCCCATGGGCCTTCTTCGCGGGTCCAGGTGATGCCCCTGTTCCCGAGTTCCTTCATGAACTCCTCGAAGGGGACCTCGCTCGGGCTGACGATGCCCTTCCTGTCCAGCCTTCCGTCCAGGATCATCTGGGCGCCGATGGAGGCGGGGAACCCGACCGTGCGCTGCATCGAGGTCAGGCCGGTTTCGAGGTCGCGCTTGTCGATGACCTGGCAGACGACCCTCCAGGGCTTGCCGTCCTTCAGCCCTCTCGCGTCGGTGCGGACCAGGGCCACGTCCCTTTCTCCCTTTCCGTAGAAAAACTGCTCCTGCGAGCCGAGCAGGGCCGCGCAGAAGGCCGTGGGGGCCACTTCGACGCTGCCGACCCGGATTGGCGCGTCGGAAAGGAAGCCGCACCTGGCCATGATTTCCCAATAGGCGGCATGCCCTGGCCAGCGGCAGATGTAGCGCCCCATGTCCTTCACCGTTTCACGGATCCCGAAAGCCCGCGCAAAGTGGCTGCTGTCGCCGTTCGGGAAACATTCCAGGGGGCCGCCCATTTCGGGGAGGTCGAGGATATGGGTGTTGGCCGGCGTGAACATCTCGTCGGCCCTGACCTCGAAATCGGCACCGTTCTTGATCACGACCGCGGGGCGGAGGTAGGAGCGCATGACCCCGATGACCGACCAGGTGAACTTGTAATGGATGGGGTTGTTCGAGGATTCCTTCTCTGGAAAGCCGGCACCGTAGGAATGGAAGGCCTGGACCTTGTCCAGCCCGTCCAGGCATTTCCTCCCCAGGACCAGGTCGATCCCGGGGTCCATGCCGAACTCCTCGAGGATGGTCTTGCCCTTTTCCTTCATCGCGGCATCGATCCGGGCCAGTTCCTTCTGGTTGGCTTCACGTTTCGCGGGATCCTGCTCGCCGGGGTTGGCCAGGTACATCGCGGAAACCAGGCTGACCCCCAGTTCGGCCGCCAGCCTGGCGACCGGCAGGGCGAAGAGTCCGGGCAGCAGCTCCACGACCACGTCGGCACCGGACATGACGGAGACGAGTTCTTCCCTTTTCGAAGCATCGACTTTGACGGCTTTCACCCTGGGATCGCCCAGGGCCGCGATATCCGCCTCGAAACCCGGATAGCAGTCCGTGACGACGATCTCACCCACGCCTTCGGCCTTCATGAGGTCGAGGAGACAAGCCTTTCCCTGCATCCCGTAACCTAGCTGTACAACTCGCTTCCCAGGCATATTCAGGTCCCTCCGAATCGTTTTATGTATCCATCTATGGATAATAATGCGAATACTAAATAAATGCATAGCATCTGTTCTCGATCCTGTCAATGCCGAACCATAAGTGTTTTGGGTAACAAAGACAGAAGGGGAAGCCCCACATGGGGCTTCCCCTTCTTAAAACGGTCTTCTGTTTTTCTATTGTTACCTTCCCAGTAGCAGGAGTTCGTAGGTGTTCCGGATGTGTTCCTTCATCTGGAAGGCGGCCTCGTCGGGGTTCCTTTCCTCGATAGCCCTGACGACCGCCGCGTGCTGGGAGGGCGTCCTCTGGGGAGGGATTTCCCCGTGTTCTGCCGCCTTGTAGAAGCTGTCGAAATAGAAAATGTAGATATTCGACCGCCAGAAACTGTTGATGACCCACTTTTCGAGGTAGACGTTCCGGGAAGCACTGGCGATGCCCAGGTGGAATTGTTCGTTGATCTGGGCGAAATGTTCCTTTGACCCCCGGGAGACCGCCTCCTCGTCCATTTTGAGAATCCTCTTGAGCTTGCGGATTTCCCGGTCTGTCGCCTTCAGCGCTGCCGAAGCCGCAGCCTGGCTTTCGACGGCCATGCGGGCGAAAAAGATCTGCTCGGCGTCCTCCGCGCTCGGAAAAGGAATGTAGCACCCCTTCTTCGGCATCTTGTTGAGGAATCCCTCCGCCACGAGGCGCCCTAGGGCCCTGCTCACCGGCGTCCGGCTCATTTTCAGCCTGGGGGCGAGTTCCAGTTCGAGGAGAAAATCTCCCGGCTTGAATTGCCCGGACAGGATGAGCTGGATGATTTCCCGATAGGCCCGGTCTTCTGCGGTCAGTTTTTCCATCGCGATTTCCCCTTTTGATGTATTCATCCCAGATGCATCCAAACACCCATTTTGGAGAGAGACTTGCCGTCCGTCAAGACCACAAAAAAAAGAGGGGCCCCCTCAAAAGGGCCCCTCCCCGACGCCGGCTCTTTTTCTTCATCAAAGGGATTCTTTTTCCATCCAGCCGAAAAAGGCCAGGATGGCGATGACGAACGCGGCGATGACCACCCAGTGGTTGACGCCGAGAACTTCCGGGATGGTGATCTTGCCGAAGTCGCCCCAGGCAAGGAGCGTTCGCTTCAGCACGGGGTAGGCCTCGGCGTAGATCCCTGCCCCGGCCAGCATCCCCAGGATCCCCCAGAAGGCGTCGATGCGCCCTTCACCGAGGGCCCCCGCCGATGTGCCGGGACAGTAGCCCAAAAGCGCCCAGCCGATTCCAAAAAGGATCCCTCCCGGGATGACCGCCCCCAGGATCATCGGCTTGACCGAGAGCTTCGCAAGCCCCATGTCCTTGAGGATGTAAGTGCCGACCATCGCCACGGCGACCGCGGAAAGCATGAACTTGAGGATCGTGAAATCCTTCAGGCGCAGGGCCCCCAGCTGCCGATCGTACCGAATGACCTCGGAACGCTGGAGAAGAATTCCGAAGAGGATTCCCGTCGCCAGTCCGTAAAGCAGGTCGGGTTTCATCGGTCATCCCTCCCGTAGAGAAGCCTCGCAACCGCGATTCCCGCCCCGAAAAACAGCACGAGGGCGACGTACCCGCTGACGGCAAGCTGGAGCGAACCGCTCAGCCCGTGGCCGCTGGGTCACCCGTCCGCCAGCCTGGCGCCGAACATGGCAACCGCGCCGCCGATGAAGGCAACCCCCGCCCTTTTTCCCCAGCCAGGCCCGAAACGCACGTACCAGGTGCGTGGAACCGCCTGCAAGAGAAAGGTCCGGGTCGCCAGGGCGCTGGCCAGGGCCCCGAGAAAGATCCCGAGAACGAACATCCCCTGCCAGTCCAGTTTTGGGACCTCCTTGATGAAATAGGGCATTTGGGCGACCCGCTCCGGGCTGAAGACTCGCTCGAAAAACCCCGTCGCCCGGACGAAGGTCGTGGAGGCCCCGAAATACTTCCCGGCCAACCCGACCGAAGCGATGGAAAGGACTCCTGCCAGCGAACCCGCCAGGTAGGGGTTCATCGGTTTCTTGCTCTCCGCGCTCATATGGGCACCGCCCCCCTTCATGCAACGACTCGCCATTATTTTAACACGATGCCTTTTTGCAGGACCAACAGACAGCAGCCGGGCTTTCGGGGAGCGCAAAGACCGCCTTGCCCGGCCTCAATCAAACGAGCCCATTGTGTTTAATTTAACTACATAATGTATCCACTTCTGAAGATTATTGACGAATATGTTTCTTCCTAATAAACTTTTTGCGTAACAAGAAACTTTATCGCCACTTGTCTGGGGGGGTTTGCTTGTCCGATCATCCGAAAGGTCTTTTTGGAATGGCTCAGCGCGTCCAGGAATTCATCCTCTTTCTCCTCATGCTCGTCATCACCTTTCTCGTCTTCGTCCAGGTCCTTCTCCGCTACGTCTTCAAGGCGCCCTTGATGGGGATCGAGGAGATGCTCCTTTTCCCCACCGTCTGGCTCTACATGCTCGGGGCGGCGAATGCCTCGATCCAGCGGACGCAGATCGTCTGCCGGGTCCTGGAAGTGTTCGTCAAGAACCGCCTGAAGAGCATCTACCTGATCCGCACGGCAGCGTCCTTTCTTTCCTTCGGGGTCGCCCTGTGGCTGGATTACTGGGCTTACGACTACCTGAAATACGCGCTTCGGGTTCCCCGTGTCAGCTCCTCCCTCTACATCCCGCTGATCTACGCCGAAATCGCCCTCTTCATCGCCATGATCCTCATCACCGTCTACACGCTGATTGAAGGTTTCTACAACCTGGGGCAGTTCCACAAGGCCCCCGCCTACGTGGCGGACGCCCCCATCGAACTGGAACCCTAGGTCAGGGGAAAGGAGTCCGAATATGGAAATCACGACACTCGTCATCTTTACCCTGGTCATCGTCATCAGCCTCCTGACGATGGGCGTGCCCCTTCCCTTCTGCTTCGGCGGCGGGCTGATGTTCATGGCCACCGTCGGGGACGTCACGATGAAGGGCATGATGATGTGGGGGCTGAACCAGATCACGAACCCGGTCATCCTTTGCGTGCCCCTTTTCATCTTCGCGGGATCGCTCATGAGCGAAAGCGGCATCGCCGAATCGCTGCTCGACTTCGTCAACGTCTTCGTGGGCCGCATCAAGGGCGGCCTGGGCGTCGTCGCCGCGGTCAGCTGCGCCATCATCGGCGCCATCTCCGGAAGCGGCCTGACGGGCATCGCCGCCACGGGCCCGATCCTCATCCCGCGAATGGAGAAGGAAGGGTATCCGCGCGGCTACGCCACCGCCCTGGTGACGGACTCGTCCATCCTGGGCCTGCTGATTCCTCCGTCGGTCACGATGATCGTCTACGGGTGGGTCACGGAAACGTCCATCCTCGCCTGCTTCCTCTCGACGGTGGGACCCGGCATCCTGATCACGATCCTTTTCTCCATCGTCAACCTGGTCTGGGCCCGGAAGTTCCCGCTCGTCCTTGAAGCCGAGCTGAAAGGCAAGGAGCGGCGCGATTTCGTCATCAACCGGACCTGGAAAGCCCTTCCGGCCCTGCTGATGCCGTTCATCATCCTCGGGGGGATCTACGGGGGCATCATGACCCCGACGGAAGCCGCCGCCACTGCGGCCGTCTACGCCATCCCGGTCGGCTTCTTCGTTTACAGGGGACTGACCCTGAAGTCCTTCTACAACGTGGCAAAGGAATCGGGAACCGCCGTCGGGGCCATCATGATCATGATCCTCTTCTGCCTCATGATGAGCCAGACCTTCGTCATGATGCAGGTCCCCCAGGCGATCGTGAAGACGCTCTTCGGAATCACGCAGAACAAGGTCATCCTGCTGATCCTCATCAACTTCCTGCTCTTCTTCGTCGGGATGATCGTCAACGACATCACGGGGATCATCCTCGTGGCCCCGCTGCTCCTCCCCCTGGTGAAAGCCATCGGGATCGACCCGATCCAGTTCGCCGCCATCATCGGCGTCAACCTGGCCATGGGCGGCGTGACGCCTCCCTACGCCAGCATTCTTTACCTGGGCATGCGGGTCGGCAAGGTGGAGTTCACGGAGATCCTCCGCCCGGCCATGACGTTCCTCGTTCTCGGGTACGTCCCGGTGGTTTTCCTCACGTCGTTCTGGCCTGACCTTTCCCTCTTCCTGCCGCGCGTCATGGGCCTCCTGCAGTAGCGAAAAGGGAAATAGAGGAGACGCACAGATGGAACGGATTGCAGTTCTCGGTGCAGGCAACGGGGGGCAGGCCCTGGCGGGACATCTCGGCATGAAAGGCTTCGACGTCACCCTGTTCCAGTTGCCGGCCTTCGAAGAAACCATCGCCCCGATCCGCAAGTCGGGCGCCGTCACCCTGACGGGATTTATCGAGGGAACGGGCCCGGTCAGGGCCACGGCCGACATGGCCGAAGCCCTCGCGGGGGCCCGCGTGGTCTATGTCGTGGTGCCCGCCTTCGGACAGCTTCCCATGATGATGGAAGCCGCTCCATTCCTTGAAACGGGAACGAAAGTCCTCTTCATTCCCGGCAACTTCGCTTCCCTGGTTTCCTCGACCTGGATGAAGCGGGCCGGGATCGAAAAGCAGGTCCTCCTGGCGGAAACGGATACGCTTCCCTACGCCTGCCGCCTGGAAGAACCCGGCCGGGTCCACGTTTGGGGACTGAAACAGCGCCTGGCCGCCTCGGCGTTCCCCGGAAGCCGGAACCCCGAGCTCTTTGAAGCGATCGCCCCGTCTTTCCCGATCGAGGTGATCCCGGCGGAAAGCGTTTTGCAGATTGCGCTGTCCAACATGAACATGGTCGTCCATTGCCTGACCCTGCTGCTCAACGTGGGGCGGGTCGAGGCCACCGGCGGAGCTTTCCGCTTCTACACCGACGGGGTCACACCCACGATCGGCAAGCTGATGGAGATCCTGGACGGCGAACGCCGGCAGGTGGGGAAGGCCTACGGGCTGGAGCTGGCCTCCGCCGTGGAGTGGGTGAAGGCGGCCTACGCCCTGGAAGGGGACAGCCTTTACGAGCTGCTTTCCAAAAACCCGGCCTACGCGGGGCATGGAAACGACGCGCCGAAAGCCGTCCGCCACCGGTATGCCACCGAGGACGTTCCCAACCTGCTTGTCCCCCTGGAAGCCCTTGCCCTGTCCGCCGGAATTGCCGTACCCGTCACGACAAGCCTGATCACCCTTTGGAACATGGCCCTGGACGAGGATTTCCGCTCCTCCGGACGCGGCCTTGAAAGCATGGGGCTCGCAAACCTGGCCCCGGAAGAGGTTCAAGCGGTGCTGAAGGGGGGGTTTTGAGCGGATTCCCTTCGGCTTGCACGAAAGCAAGGCGCGCCCGGGCAACAGCCGTTGCCTTTCCATCGGGAAGAAACAACGACACAACGAATAGGGGGAAAAAAAATGAAGAAGATACTGCTCGTACTCCTGGCCCTGGCCGTAGCGTTCGGCGCCGTTTCCGGCTGGACCCTGTCCGCCAGCGCAGCAGAGAAGTCCTACACGTGGAAGATCTCCCACGTCCGACCCGCCGACACGGCCGTCGACAAGGACATGAAGTGGTTCGCCGAGAAGCTGGCGAAGGAATCCAACGGACGGATCACGATCAACATCTTCGGCGCGAGCCAGCTGGGCGACTATTCCGTGGTCCAGGAACGGATTTCCGTTGGCGCCGTCGACATGGCCTGCCAGCCCCTCGTGGCCGCGGCCGACAAGCGCCTCATGGTTTCCAGCTTCCCGTATTTGGCCGATAGCTGGGCTTCCGCAAGGAAGATCTACGTCTCCGGCAGCCCGCTCATGAACACCGTCGGCGAACTGATCGAGAAGCAGGACATCAAGCTCCTCGCCGTCTGGCCCGTCTACTTCGGAGGCATCGCCCTGAAGAAGGAGCCGCCCGCTCCCACGGATCCCGACGCGAAGCAGGGCCTGAAGGTCCGCGTTCCGCCGATCAAGTCCTACCAGGTCCTCGCAAACGCCTTCGGCTACCAGGCCACGCCGCTGCCCTTCTCCGAAGCCTTCACGGCCATGCAGACCGGGATCGTCGACGGCGTCGTCGGCTCCGGCGCTGAAGGCTACTACTCCAACTTCCGCGATGTGACCAAGTTCTACCTTCCCGTGAACACGCACTTCGAACAGTGGTACGTGATCATGAACAAGAGCCTTTTCGACGGGCTCTCCAAGGCTGACCAGGACCTCGTCGTGAAGGTCGCCCGCGAACTCGAGAAGAAGCGCTGGGCGGAAGCCGAGAAGGACCAGGCCCTGAACGAGAAGAAGCTGGCCGAGGCCGGCGTGAAGATCATCCGCTTCACCCCGAACCAGCTGGCCGCGTTCGCCACGAAAGCCCGCAAGACCGTGTGGCCCCAGATCGAGGACGAGGTCGGCAAGGCCTGGTTCGAGGATCTCATCAAGAAGATGGGGATCGTGGTGAAGTAGGGGAATTTCGAAAACCGGCGAGGGGCGGGCTGGCAGGCCCGCCCCCCGCTAAGAACCCTCGCTTCGCGCGGGGAACGGCAGAAAAACAAACGCAGGTTTTTCCATCCGGCAACAACGTGCCACTGGGGGGGACAGCCAAAGGATCGTCTTCCCCGCAAATTCCGGACTGACAAGTCTTCGGAGGCGATTGACTGTGGAAGTGAAATGGCGTTTTGCGGTACTCGGGAGCGGCAACGGCGGAAGGGCCTTCTGCGCCCAGGCTGCCGCGGCGGGATACCCGGTCCGGCTTTTCGAACCGCTCGAGGAAACGGAAGACATCAAGGCCCTGAAAAAGGACCCGACCATGGGGCTGGAGGGCGACCTCAATTGCTCCGGCAAGGTCGAGCGCGTCACCCTTGACATTGCCGAGGCCATGGACGGGGCAAACGTCCTTCTGGTGGTCGTGCCCTCCTTTGCGCACCAGCCTATTTTCGAAAAGATGATCCCGCACCTGGCGGACGGGCAGCATATCATCATCTTCCCCGGAAACTACGGCGGGCTTCGCCTGAAGAGGATGATGGCAAACGCGGGCTGCAAGGCAAAGGTCACGATCTCCGAAACGGCCTCCCTGCCCTATGCCTGCCGCATCAAGGACGCACACACCGTCCATGTCTACAAGCTGAAGAAGCTCATGAAGGTCGCCGCCTCGCCCTGCGAAAAAGGTGAGGAAACCGTGGCCATCCTCAAGGCCCTCTTCGCGGAGAAGATGGACTTCAAGACCGCGAACAACCTTCTCGAGGTTTCCCTCGACAACATCAACTTCACCCTCCACCCCCTGCCGGTGCTGCTGAACTTCGGGGAAATCGAAAAACACCCGGCGACCTTCCGGCATTACATGGACGGGATCACGCCCCTGATCTCCGACCTCCAGGAAAAGATGGACGAGGAAAGGATCGCCCTGGGGAGGGCGCTCGGGCTCACCCTCGTCTCGACGATGCAGCAGCTGAAGGAATACTACGGCTCAAACGACACCACGACCATCTACGATTACGTGAACAGCCCCGAGACCCCCTACGCCGACCTTGTCGGGCAGAAAGTCACCAGCCGCTACCTGACGGAAGACGTTCCGGGCCTGCTCGTCCCCGCCCTTGATTTGGCCAAGAAGGCCGGGGTTTCCATGCCGATCGTCGAGGCGGCCGTGAAGATCGCCTCCGTTGTCCACGGCACGGATTACTTCGCAAGGGGCCTAACCCTCGAAACCCTCGACCTGGATGGATTCACCGCGCGTGAGATCGTCGAGCACGGGAAGTAGTGCGAGGCGAAACTCCGCTCCACCCCTCCAAGAGAAAGGGCCCGGTTTCCCGGGCCCTTTCTCTTTTTCCAGGTCATTATAAAGAGGGACAGGGTGGCAGCCCCGCCCCTCCCTGTTGCCCCCCAAACCTAGCGGGGAACGGCGATGAAAAGGGCCACGCAGGTTTTTCCATCCAGCGCCCTTCCGCCATGGGGGAGACTTCCGTCCACGAAAATGCAGTCGCCGGGATCCAGTTGGAATTTCTGGTCCCCGACAAAGAAACCGAGCCGCCCCTCCAGGACGTAGACGAATTCCTCGCCTTCGTAACTCAACCCGGGAGAGGCCTGCACCTTTTCGACCGGGGTGTACGTGATCAGGAACGGATTCCAGCTCTTGCTGGGCCACCTGGAACCCAGGGCCTCGTAGACGAACCCCTGGGGCGTGTTGCGGCCAAGGGCCGGTTTCTTGTCGGTCTTCCTGACGACAAGGTACTTGATCTGCTCCTCTTCCTTGAGCAGGTCGCTCAGGGGAACCCCCAGGACCTTCGAAATCTTCGAGAAGGTCGCGAGAGGGGAACTGACCTTGCTGTTTTCGATCTTGGAAAGGAGGGCCTTGGAGATCCCCGCCTCGTTGGCAAGGACCTCCAGCGTCATGCCCGCGTTTAGCCGGGCCTGGCGAATGCGGCGGCCTGCGATGTGGTCGATGTCCGAACCACCGGATTCTTCGGAAATTTTTCTAACCATGGGGGTCACGCTCCCGGAGTTTCTTTTTCGCACTCTCCCGACTATTCTATCAGACGGCGAAAGGCGGCGGGCGCGTTTCTTTCCCCTGTCCCGCAATATCGGGCCGGCTTCCTTGAATCCTTCATCTTGGGCTATACTTTTGTCCAGGACATGACCGGACACGTTTCTCCGAGCCGTTTTCCCTAAAGAGCCGCTCGGCTCCACGGGAACCGGACGACAGGGCGCAGCTGGAAACGGCTGCACCTCCCTTTTGGAAAGGAGGAACCGGGTTGGTGCAGGGAGCGCTCGACGAGTGCCCCCCATGGTTGTTTTGCTCCATGGCTCCCACACCCGGGAAAAGACCCGCCATGCTTTTATCCAGCGTGATCGCCGATGATTCCCTCAAGCTGCAGGAAAGATATGCCGCCGCCCTGGGCCGCACCAGGGGCTTCCGCCTCCGGGAGATCGTTTCGAGCGGGCCCGAGCTGGACCAGAGCCTGCAGAGGGGCGGCATCCACCTGGTCCTGCTCGATCTCTTCCTGGAGGGGTGGAACGGCCTGGATTCCCTCCGCCAGGCGCGCATCCGCCACCCGAGGGTCGACTGGCTCATCCTCTCGCGCGGAGGAGACCCCGACGTGGTCCGGGGCTGCATCTGCCTGGGCGCCTTCGATTACCTCATCAAGCCCTTTTCCACCCTGCGGCTCGAAAGGACCCTTTCCACCTATTACCGGTACCACGAGGGCTTGACCCAACGAACCAATCCCTGGCAGCAGGAAGACCTGGACAGGGTGACCGGCCTCCGGGGGCATTTGCCTGGGGACCTGGAAGACGTCCCCAAGGGTCTCCAATCGAAACTCCTGGACCGGGTGCGTTCTTGCCTCGGCCAAAACGCAAGGGCCCGTTCCTCTGCAGAGATGGGCTCCGCATTGGGTATTTCCCGGTCCACCGCCAGGCGCTACCTCGAATACCTTGCCGAAAAAGGGGAGGCCTCTGTCGAATACGAGGTCAGCGACGTCGGCCGCCCGGTCAAGCTTTACCGCCTGCGCCCCTGCTAGAGGGAAGGCTTCCAGTTCAGCCGCTCCACCGAAAGCCCCCCTGTCCCCCCCGAGAGGAGATGCATCGCCCCGGTGTCCTGCCGGAGCAGGAACGCCTGCCGCACAGAAATGCCGAGCACCGAGGCCAGGAAGACCCGGAACACCCCGGAATGGCCGACCACCAGCACGCTGCCCGGGAACGAAGCCAGCTCGGCAAGGAAAGGGAGCGTCCTGTCCGCCAGGTCGCCGAAACTCTCTCCCCCGGGAGGGCGGAACCCCTCGAAATCTCGCCCCCGCGCCTCGTAGGCTTCTGGCTGCTCCCTTTTCACGGCCGCCACTTCCAGCCCTTCCCAGCTCCCCAGGTCGATTTCCCTCAGGCAGGGCTCCAGGCGGACGGGGACACCCACGAAACGGGCCACCGCTTCCGCCGTTTGACGGGCCCTTCCCAGGTCGCTCGAATAGAGACGGTCGAAGGGCGTCTCTTCCATGGTTCTTCCCGCGGCAAGGGCTTCCTCCACCCCTTCCGGGGAAAGGGGAAGGTCCGTCCGCCCGATGAAGCGCCTCTTTTCGTCCGGGAGGAGAGCCCGGCCATGGCGGAGGAGGAAGATGCGGCTCATGGCTGGCCCAGGATTTCGTCCAGTTTTTTTTGGGCCAGCTTTTCGACCTCGTCGAGAATCGCCCGGGCTAGTTCAAGGCGGGATTCCGCAGCCGCAAGCGCGACCCTGTCTCCGGCAAAGCGTTCCCGCATCGCTTCCATGCGGCTTGCGAGGGAGACGACCCCGGTGCCCCGGGTCAGCTTGTCCGCAAGGTAGAGAAGCCGGGTTTCCCAGTCCTCCTCCCCGGACGGCAGGTCGTGATGGCTCCTGACGAGCGGGGCCAGCTCCGGGTATCCCTGCAGGACCAGCCAGTCCGCCCCCACGTGCGGGTGGGGGTCAAAGCCCTTCTTCACGTCATGGAGAAGGGCTGCCGCTTGAAGCCGTCCCGGCCGTACGCGGTTTCCCGGTGGAAGGGCCAGGGCCAGCTTCCGCGCCACCCGGGCCACGGCCTTGCCGTGTTCACGGACGGCCGGGGGGGTACCCGCCAGTTCAAGCAGTTCCAGGCACTCGGCTTCGTTGGGACAGTCCTCTTCCCTCCAGTAATCGAGGAGAGCCCCGTAATCCCCGGGCGTATCCATGTCCATCAGGATCGCCTGGTCCGCCACGGGAACCCTCTCCGGCGGCAAGGGAAGCGAATCTAAATACCCCTTCAGTCCCATGGGTCCCTGCCACCCGAGGATTCCGCCGAAGTGGCGCCTGCCGATGACCGGAGGATGCCCCGGCCTGCCCCCGAAGGAAGGAACCAGAAGGTCGACACCCTCCCTGAAGCGGTTTGCCAGGACCTGGTAGGTTCCCGGCTTGACGAGGGGCGTGTCCCCCGGAAGGAGGAATACGCCTTCGACATGCGGCTCTTGGGCGGCAATCCCGCACTGGACGGAGGACAGCATGCCCCTTTCGGGGGCGGGGTTGGCAACGGTCCGGCACCCGAGGGAATGCGCCTCGGGCGCGATGCGGTCCCCGTGGTAGCCGGTGACGACCGTGATTTCCGTTACCCCCGCTTCCCTCAGCCTTCCCACGGCAACACGGAGGGCCGGCTCTCCCCCGATGGGCTGCAGGAGCTTGCAGGTCCCCATCCTGGAGGAAGCCCCCGCAGCCAGGACAAGGGCGGTTTCAAGCCTCATGCGGGAAGCCTTGCGAAATCGCAGTCGGGGAAGCTGCACACCCTGCAGCGGGAGCAGAGGCCGCCGATCCCCCAGTTCTTCACGTCGATTTCTTCGCCCAGTCCCGCGAAAAGCGCGATCAGGAGCCGGTCCAGGGCGGTTCTCTCGTCGTGCGCCGCACAGGCCGGAGCCCCGACGACCCAGCTTTCCCCGGCCCGGGCCAGCATGAGGTTCGACCCGGGCATGGCGGGAACGCCCCTGAAAAGGACTTCATCGGCCACCGAACGGATCGCCTCGGGGGTGCGGTCGTCCGCGTCGACGCTCATCCCTCCCGTGCAGATCACGATGTCGGCTCCCGCGTGAAGCAACTCCCGGACGGACTCGCGTATTTCCTCCGCCCCGTCGCCGCAGAAGCGCTGCCCCGCAAAGCTTCCCCCCAGTTCTTCCAGCTTCCGGAGAAGCTTCCCGCAAACCGCGTCCTTCACGAGCCCGGCCTTGATCTCGCTTCCCGTCGTGACCAGCCCGACCCCCAGGGGCAGAAAGGGACGCACCGAGAAGGGGCTTGACTCCCTGACGGCCCTCTCCAGGGAAGCGCGCTTCAACGCCAGGGGCAGGATCCGGAAGGCCGCCACCGTGGATCCCGGCTTGACTATGGCGTTGGCCGGACAGGTGCCGAACGACCATTCCCGGTCCAGGTTGACCCTTTTCACCATTTCCGGATCAAAACGGGCGACGCCCTTCCGTGTCGAAACGAGGCGGCAGCGGCCCTCCTCCGGGCCCTCGATTTCAAGCCCCTCTCCGCAAAGCGCGTCGGCGAGGCTCCTCGCCGCCTCGTCCTCGTGGACCTCCCCCTCTTCCAGGTCGAGAACGGAAAGGTTCAATCGCCCCATTTTCCTCAGCACGGGCAGGTCTTCCGGGGCGAGGAGATGTCCCCTCCGGAAGCGTGCGCCCTTGGTTTGCCTCTCCGCGTCCACCTGGGTCAGGTCGTGGGCCAGGGGAAGGCCGACCGCGTCTTCGATCGAAATCGTGGAAACCTTCATCGGCATGTCCTCCTCAGGCTGGCTTGCAGCCATCGAAACTGGGATAAAAAGGACCGGGAACGTTCGAAAGGGAACCCCTCAGGCTTGCCAGGTCCGCACCGCGGTGGACCGCGATGATCTCCGAAAGGATCGAAACGGCGATCTCCTCGGGGGTCTCGGCCCCGATGGGCAGGCCGATGGGCTGGAAAACGCGGTCCAGGTGGGATTGGGAAACGCCTCGCCGGAGCAGGCTTTCCCTGACGGCCGCGATCTTCTTCCGGGAACCGATGAGGCCCAGGTAGGCCAGCGGGCGGCCTTCGAGCGAACGGACCACCTCCGCGTCAAGGGCATGCCCCCGGGTCACCACGACCGCGTAGGAGGAACCGTGAAGGGACACGCCCCGTTCATAGGCTTCCTCGAGAGGGCAGGCCACCACCTTTCCCCAGGGGACGGCCCCGGGGTTGGCGTACTCCTCGCGCTCGTCCCAGACCGTGACCCGGAAACCCGCACCCGTAGCCGCACGGGCCAGCGCACGCCCCACGTGCCCGGCCCCGAAGATGACGACCTCGGCCTCCCGGCCCAAAGGTTCCATCAGGATGACCGCTTCTCCCCCGCAGGCCGCCTCGCCCCCGCTTTCCTCCTGGCGCAGCACGGCCTTGTGAAGGACGGGTCCGGTCGAATTTTTCATCATTTCCGCGGCCTTCCCGATGACGGCGTACTCGAGGGGACCTCCGCCGACGGTGCCGGCGATGGAGCCGTCGGGACGGACCCACATGGCCGCCCCCAGGTCGCGCGGGGTGGAGCCGTCGGCCCCCACCACGGTGCAAAGGACGCCCGCGCCACCACCGGAAATCTCTTCATGCACGAGATTCAACAACAGACGGTTCAACGCTCTCTTCCTCCTTTGGCTCGGGACTGAAAACCAGCTCCACGGACCGTGGGGGAACGGCAAAATGCACATTCTCGCCCGGCCTCGCCACTTCCGAAGGGGCTCCCGGCCCCCCCTGCTCGATCTGCCAGTGGCCGGAAGCGGTCCGGACATGCATCCGGACCACGCCGCCCTCAAGCAGGACTTCTTCCACCCTCCCGGAAAAGCGGTTCCTCGAGAGTTCTTCGTCGACCGGGAGGCGGGGATCCAGCAGGCGCAAACGGTCCGGGCGGATGAAGGCCATGGCCCGCCCCCTCCCCGGGACGCTTCCAAGGGACAGGGCCCCGGAAGCCCACCGGAAAACCGGACTCCCTTCCGCACCTGTTTCCACAGCCCCATCCAGGAGGTTCCCCCAGCCCATCATCTGCCAGAACCGCATCCTCCCGTGTCCTTCAAGGAGGTCCTGCACCCGGGCCGAGCCGGCCAGGAGGCCCTTCTCGATGAAAAAGACCCGGTCGCCCAGTGCACAGAGATCCTCGACCTGGTGCGTCACGTAGAGGATGGGAATCCGGGCCTGGGCCTGGAGTTCCCGAAGCTCCCTCCGCAGGTTTCGCCTCAGGGGCCCGTCGAGTGCACTGAACGGCTCGTCCAGAAGCAGCATGTCCGGTTCCGCCGCCAGGGCCCTGGCCAGAGCCACCCGCTGTTTCTGTCCTCCGGAGAGCTGGGAGGGATACCGGCTTTCGCAGGACTCCAGGCGGACCCTCTTCAGCCATTCGCGTGCCCTGGCGCGCGCATCGGCACTCCTGGGGCTTTCGCAGCCGAAAAGCACGTTTTCAAGGACCGTCATGTGGGGGAAAAGGGCCAGGTCCTGGAAGAGCAATCCCGTCTTCCGCCGGTGCGGGCAGACGCAAACCCCCGCCGAGGAATCCAGCAGCGTCCTGCTCCCCAGCCGGATCACTCCCTCTCCGGTCTTCCTCAGGCCGGCAAGGCAGCGAAGGGTCAGGCTTTTTCCCGAACCGCTCGGGCCGAAGAGCACCCCGATCTCCCGGTCCATCCCGAACGAAACATCCAGGAGAAAACTACCCGCCCGCTCCTTTATGGAAGCCTCAAGCCAGGCGCTCATGCGAACCCGTCTCCATTCTCCTCACCAGCCACAGGCTTCCTATTCCCACCCCGACCAGCAGCATGGCCGCCGCGTGGGCCTGGGCGAAGTTCAGGGATTCCACCTGCCCGTAGATGTAAAGGGGCAGGGTCTGGGTCCTCCCCGGGATGTTCCCCGCCACCATGAGGGTCACCCCGAAATCCCCCAGCGCCCGGGCCGACGACAGGGCAAGCCCCACCAGGAGGGTTCGCCGCGCCAGCGGCAGGGTGATCTTCAGGAACACCTCGACCGGTGTCCTGCCCAGGGTGAGCGCGGCCTCCTCCAGCTGCCTGTCCACCCCCGCAAACCCCGCCCTGGCTGCCTGGACCATGATGGGCAGCGAAGGCACCAGGGCTCCCAGGGCCGCGGCGGGGAAGGCGAACAGCAGGCCCGCCTCCCGGAAGAGAGGGACGCTTCCCAGCGTGAAGAGAAGGTACAGCCCCAGGACCGAGGGGGGCAGCACGATGGGAAGCTGGACGAGCAGGGACAGGACTTCCCGCCCGGGGAAGTCCTTCCGGGACAAAAGCCAGCCCAGTCCCCCTCCCAGCAGCGCCAGGAGGGGAATGTCGATGGCCAGGATTTTCAGGCTGATGAATAAGGCCCTCTCCATGCCTTCTTCCCGTCAGCGCAGGACGGGTTCGAAACCCGCTTCCCGGAACAGCTTCCCGGCCTGGGGAGTCTTCAGGTAATCGAACATCACGAGGGCGGCGAGGGCGTTTCTTCCCTTCACGATGCCGCCGAAGAGGCGCTGGGGGGGCATCGGGACCTTCGTCCACGACCCGCCCAGTTTCATGGCGATGCTCAGGGGGACATATGCCGCATCGGCCCCGCCGCTTTTCGCCGCGAGCCCGGCCTTCAGGACGTCGCCTGCGATGATCAGCCGGTTTTCCTTCTCCAGCCTGGCGAACACCTTGATCTTTTCAAGGTAGGCCTTCGCCAGGGCACCATAAGGGGCGACGGCCGGGTCCGCCATGGCGACGCGGATACCCTTGCACCTGGCCAGGTCCAGGGAAGGAGCCTTTTCGGAAGCCGTCCAGAGAACCAGCGGACATTCCGCCACGGGCCTCACCCGTTCAAGCTTCCCCTTTTCCTCCAGGTAGCGGGCCCATTTCTCGTCGGCGCTCAGGTACAGGTCGAAGGGAGCTCCCGCCTCGATCTGTCGTGCCAGCTGTCCGGATGCACCGTAGACCGGGTCCATGTGAATACCCTTCTCCTGCTCGAACTGTGCCGAAATCTTTTCCATGACCGGCTGCAAGCTCGCCGCAGCCGCCAAAACTTCCGCCGACGCTGCCGAGACGCCGAAACGCCCCGCAAGGACAAGCGCCATGACCATTGCGACAAACCATCTTGCAAAACGAGTCGTCCGCTTCATTTCCTGCTTCCCTCCCCGGTTTTGTCCTGGCTGTTCCTATTCCGATTCAAGGCACCATCGCTCGATTCCAAGCAGGAGAGCCGCCGCCGCCGCGCTCGTGCCAAAAAGGACGAAGGGCAATCCTGCAGACTGCAGGCGCTTTTCCAGGTTTCCGTAAGTCCCGTTCACAAGGCTCGATCCCGTCACCAGGGCAAACCGGGCTTCCTCGAGAAGTTTCCCCAGATCCTTCTGCCCGTCCGCAACGGGGACGCCGAAAACCGTCCTGCCGATATTGGCGGTATCGAGGTCGACCACCCGGACCCTTTCGGGCCCCAGGGCGGCGGCGGCCGCCTCGATGAAGGCCGGCTGGTACCCGACGATCAAAAGGTTCTCCCCGGCACCCAGCTTTTCCTTCAGCCGCTCTCCGACCCGACTCGCACAGCGGTTAAGCGATTCGTTCCGGCAATGCACCGTGTTGTTCACCAATCCCAGGGCCTTCGTCACGGCGTTCAGGCTCGCGACGAAGAGTGCACGTTCCTCGTCCTTACCCAGGTCAAGGGTGTCGAGGTCCCTTACGGTGCCAGTCCAGTGGACCGGCCTTTCCGTGAACGCCTGTCCCCTTGCCCCGCGAAAGGCCGCCTCTAGAAGAAACTCGCGGCCTTTTCGAAGGGGATAGTCATGCCGGATCGCATCGCCCTCACCCAGCGCTTCGCGCGGAAGCAGGGGACGAGCCGCGATCGCCTCTTCCGGTTCAACGGCACCCTCGTATGCTTTCTCCTTCAGCCACGCACGGCAGCGTTCGAGAACCGGTTCCATGCTCATTTGCCGCCTTCCCCGGGAATCCCGAATCCCCACTTTTTCCAGGTTGCCCGGGCCTTCCCGCCAAAAAGATAGGTTTTGAAGGCCAGTGCATTCGGTGAAGAAACCCTGTCCGTGACAAGAACAATCGTTTGAAGCGCACCCGCTTGCCTGATCTCCCTCACCGCTCCTCCCATCTTGATTGCCATCGTCAGCGGAATGAGGGCCGCCTTTGCCGTGCCCGCCCTGACCGCGGCGACGCACTGCGGGGCGCCCCCGCACAGGAGGATCCTTTTTTCGTCCAAACCCTTTTCCCAGAGGCGGAGCCCTTTCAAGTACCCTTCCGAGAGCTTCCCGTAAGAAGTGAACTCGGGGTTTGGAACGGCAAGCGTCAACGGAGCCAGGTCGCGGGCCCCGATTCCCTTAACGGGCTGCGGCGACCAAAGGGCCAGCATCCCCAGGGCGCAGACGCGCGCGTCCCGGCTATGACCCCTTTCGACAAGCCATTCGGGCCACTCGGGATCCGCGGCGATCAGGAGGTCATAGGGAGCCCCCTGGTCGATCTGCCGGGCAAGCGGTCCCGTCGCCTCTTTCACCAGCGTCAGGGGCTGCCCTCCTGAGGCCACGAAAGACCGCATGATTTCCTCCACGCACGGAGAAATACCCGCGGATACCGCGGCAACTCCGTCTTCAGCCGTTGCGGGGCTCCCGGCCAGCAGCAGCGCGGCAAAAAGGGCCAGAAACAGCGGCCGGGAACTCTTCCACCTTTGTTTCATCCTTCACTCCCCAACCTTTCCCGGGTACTTGTCCGCACAAGACGCGCACACCCCGTAAACCACCATCTGCTTGCCTTCAATGACCGTTCCGGGCTCCAATTCCAACCAGGGCAGGGCGACCCCCGTCAGGCAGGTCATCCTGCCGCAGACCCTGCAGCTGAAATGAGGGTGGTTGCCCGGGCAACCCGGGGAGGAAGGAGCGTGGGCGCAGAAGCGCCAGGTTCCCTCCAGGTCCTGTACCCTGTGGACGAGCCCCTTTTCCAGGAGAAGAAGCAGGGTCCGGTACAAGGTCACGCGGTCCTGTCTCCCGTAAATTCTGGCCGCCACTTCCCGGTAGGACATGGGACGCCGTTCCTCGAGCAGGATTCCCAGGACGGCCTCTCTCACCGGGGTACGCCGTATCTCGGTGCGATCCAGGGCTTCTTGGGCCTTCATCGCCATCCCTCCTTTGCAACGTTGTTGCATTTGAAGCCCGAAAAAAAGCCGCCCGCACCCCCGTGCGCACGGGCGGTTTTACACCCGCCGGTTTTCAGGCTTTTGCTTCCCCCGCCTCTTCCTTCTTCCTCTGGCGCTCCATCCTGAAACGCTTGAGTTTCATGTGCGGGTCGCCCTCGGTGGGAACGATGCAAAGAAACACGAAGGGTTCGGGACCCGGGTTTTCATAGCCGTGGATAAGGCCTCCCGGGACATGGGCCCACCCCATGGCGGGAAGCTCGCAGGGCTTCCCCTCGACGATCACGAGCCCCTTGCCGGCGAGGCCGATCATGTAATGGGGCCAGTCGTGGATGTGGTCCGGGATCACGGTCCCCGGAGGCAGGGAAAAGTGCCTCATCGTGTAGTCGTCCCAGTGCCTGCCCGGACCGAAAATCACCCGCTTGGTCACCTCGGGAGCCAGGGCCGAGGCATCGAACAACTCGAGGTCCTCGATCCGGCCCGTGAATTCGCCTTCCATGGAGTTCGCCTCCTTCCTTTTCAAGGAGAGGGAAGTCCCCCGCGGGGGACTTCCCTCCACTCGTTTCCCTAGTGGCTGCAGCCGCAGCCTTTGCCTTCCTGGTCCTTCATTCCGGCCTTGATCTTCTCGGGAAGGGCCGGGATCTGGAGGATCCGCACGCCGCAGGCCCGGGCGATGCCGTTGACGATGGCCGGGTGCGGGGCGGAAAGCGGCATTTCGCCCGTCCCGGAAGCACCGAAGGGACCGAACTCGCGTGCCGTCTCCATGTGGTAGAGCTTGATGTCGTCGGGGATGTCCTTGATGTAGGGGAACCCGCAGGTGACGAGGTTGGTGTACTTGCGCGGGTCCTGGAAATCCTCCGTCAGGGCGAGGCCGATGCCCTGGGCGATGCCGCCGAAATGCTGCCCTTCGACCACGTCGAAGTTGTTGATCTTGCCCACGTCGCTGATGAGCGTGAACTTCTCGACCATGGCCTTGCCCGTCTTCGTGTCGACCGCCACCTCGGCCATGAAGATGCCGAACATGTGGTTGGCGAAGGGGTAGCCCTGGCCGGTGACGTCGTCCATGCCCGTGCAGGTGATGGCTTCGCCGTCGACGTCGCGGACCGTGGCCTTCCAGTAGCCCTCGTAGAAGGTGGGGATGCCCTCGGCCACCATCTCGTCGTAGGTCCGGTAGGTCCCGTCAGTCTTTCGCATGGCGTCCAGCAGCTTGCGGCAGCTGTCGACGATGGCGTTGCCGACCATGACCTGGCAGCGGCTCGCCGCGGCGGCGCCGCTGTTCGGGGCCTTCGCCATGTCGTTGCAGACCAGCTTGATCTGGCTGGGGTGCAGCTTCAGGGGCTTCAGGGCCTCGTGGGCGGTTCCGACGCAGCCCATGTCGGCTCCCTGCCCGTGATCCTCCCACGTGTTGTAGAGGATAACGCCGTCCTTTGTCAGTTCGACGTTGCTGGCTGCATCGTCGGCACCGTCGTCGTTCGAGTTGTAGATGCCGATGGAGATCCCGACCGCCCTCTTCACCTGGTCGGTGGAGTTGGCCGCCGCGCGCTGCCTGGCTTCCTCGTACATCGGGCGGAACCTGGCGACCATCGCCTGGAGCGGGTAGACTTCGAGCTTCTGTCCGCTCGGCATGGTATCGCCCGGGCGGATCAGGTTGAGTTCCCTGAAGTCCAGCGGGTCCATCCCGAGCTTGTCGGCCAGCATGTCCATGACCTGCTCGCCGGCAAAATAGGTCTGGGGTCCGCCGTAGGCGCGGAAGGCCCCGCACCATTTCTGGTTGGTGAAGAAGGTGTAGCCGGCCCCGCGGATGTTGTCCAGGTGGTAGGGGGAAAGCATGAACTGGCCGCCCTTGTTGGTGAGGTCCTGGCTGGATTCGGAGTAGGGCCCGTGGTCGACGTACCAGAAGTTTTCGAGGCCGACCAGCTTGCCCTTCCCGTCGACGCCGGCGCGAACCTTCACGAGGAAGGGGGACCGCTTCGGCGTGCGGGTGATGTGCTCCTTCATGTTCAGCCGCATGTAGACGGGGCGGCCGGTCGCGACCACGCAGGCCCCGAGCAGGGGCTCGTTCGTCGGGGCGACCTTGTACCCGAAGGTGGCACCCATGCCGTTCTGGATGACCCGGATCTTCGAGGGCGGCACGCCCAGGCCGCGGGCGATCATCATGGCATGGCGGTAGACGCAGATGCTCTTCGTCTGCAGGGTCAGGCGGCCTTCCTCGTCGTAGTAACCGAAACCGCAGTCGGTCTCGATGGTGAGGTGCGGCTGGCGCGAGCTCCAGAACTCGGCCTCGACGACGTGCGAGGCCTTGTCGAGCAGGGGTGCGGGGTCTTCGCCCTTGATGATGGGGCGCTTGTTGAAGCAGTTCCGGATGCCGTCGAGGTCGGGGATCTCTTCGTAGACCTTCGGGGCGCCGGGGGCCATGGCGGCCTTGACGTCCATCAGTGCGGGCAGTTCCTCCAGCTGGACCTTCACGGCCGCCGCGGCGGCCCTGGCCTGCTCTTCGGTGTCGGCGCAAACGATGGCGACCGTCTCCCCCCACTGGCGGATCTTGTCGCCTTCCTCGACCAGGATGCGGCGCTCCCACCCGTCGGTGGTCGCCGTACCGGACCCGGCCTGGCCGCGGATGCGGTTGGTGCCCTTGTTGGCCTTGATGTCTGCCGCCGTGACGACCTTGAACACGCCGGGCATCTTCTCGGCCTCGGAAAAATCGATCTTCAGGACCTTTGCGTGGTCCGTTTCCGGGCAGACGCACACGGCGTGCAGGGAGCCTTCGGGAAGCTTGAGACCGGCGTCGTCGCCGTAATCGAAGGTTCCCGTCGCCTTGAAGACCGCGCTCGGGCGGGGGTAGCGGGTTCCCCAGACGGAATCGCCGGGCTTGAGGGCCTTCGCGAAATCGGTCATGGGTTTCTCGCCCCTCAGGACCGCGGCGGCATCCATGACGGCATCGGTGATCTGCTTGTAGCCCGTGCAGCGGCAGGCCGTCCAGTGTTTCTGGAACCAGTCGCGGATCTCTTCGCGGGTCGGGTTCAGCGTGGTGTCGAGCAGCCCCTTGGCCGCCACGATGAAACCGGGAGTGCAGAACCCGCACTGGATCGCACCGTTGGCGATGAAGGCCCACTGGATCGCGTGGAGGCGGTCCGGGGTGCCGATGCCTTCGATGGTCAGGATGTCTGCGTTCTCGGGGACGGCTTTCCAGGGAACGATGCAGGAACGCGTGACCTTTCCGTCCAGGATGACATTGCAGGCGCCGCACTGGCCCTGGCCGCAGCCGAGCTTCGTCCCGGTGAGGTGGAGCTGGTTCCGGATGACCTTGACCAGCTTTTCCTCGGGATCGGCCACAACGCGCTGGGGAATGCCGTTGATGGTGATGCACTTGACGTGAAACTGCTTTTGCATGCGTCTTCGCCCTCCATGGGAAATGGATTTTGGGGAACATTCAAGAACCGGGGACACAGCAGGCGATCGAGCGGGAAACGGAACCCTCCTTTCCAATCACGCATGGGCGGACTCGTTTCCAAGCCGCCCATAGGCCGGCGGTCATGGCAGGAGCTTTCTTGCCGGTCGGCTCGGAGATCCGGGCAAGTTTTTCGATACAAAAAACCTTATCTATTAGATAAAAAACACCGATACACTTTCAAGTTTTTGGTGAATTAAAATTCTTTTTGCTCGATTTTGCTCACGAAAAAAAGGGGGGGAGACCGAAATCTCCCCCCCTTGAAAGCCATGACCCTTCATTGAACCTGGCTTGATGGCGTCTTCATGGAACCTTCTTTCCCGCAATTTTCGACGACAACAGGCAATACAGGATTCCCGCGGCGAACCCCAGCGCCATGTTGCCGGCAACCGAAACGACCAGGGTCACCCCGATCGCGGGCCATTCTCCCTTCGTCCTGACCAGCCGGATGAACTTCAGGAGCTCCACCCCCACCACGAACATCATGGCTCCGACGATCGCCAGCGGGAAGGCCGCGAAAATCTCCCCGATGGACCTTGCAAGGAACAGCCCCAGGGTGATTTCGATGGCTCCCTCGATGAGGTTCGTCCCGCCTGTCCTCGCCCCGAAAGTATACTGGCCCGCAAGGCCCCCGGCCCCGTGGCAGAGAGGCATTCCACCGATGAAGGGCCCGACCAGGTTCATGATCCCCATGTTGAGGGCCAGCTGCCGTTCGGTGACAGTACGGTCCGGCCAATACTCCCGGATCAGGGCCACGGTGGCGATGACGGCGTTCGTCGCGGTCAGGGGGATCTGGGAAAGGCCGCCGTCCCGCATGGCAGGCCACAGCAGGGAGAAATCGAGATGGCGGAGCGACGGGAGCGTCAGGGAAAGCCCTTCCAGGGAAGCCAGTTTCCCCTGGAAGATCATGATGCCGACCCCCGAGAGGACGAGGACCAGGGCCGCCGGGGCGTGGCGGTTTTTTCGAAGGAGCAGGACGACAAGGAGGGCTCCGATGGCGAGGATCCAGGAGTCGGAAGCCATTTTGGCCCCCTGGAGGGCAAGCTGCACTCCCAGGGCGAGCTGGATCCCTCGCGTGACAGCCCGGGGCGTGTTCGCCGCGATCCAGGTCATGGCTCCCGTCAGCCCGAAGAGAAGCCACGTCAGCCCCATGGCGAACCCCGAAGCCAGGACCTTGTCCGGGGTCCACGCCTGGGCGATCGCCATGATGGCGAGGGCCTTCATGGGCTCGATGGGCATGGGGAGACGGTAAACCAGGCCCGTGGCGATGTTGGCCAGGCCCATGAAAACCAGCAGGCCGCTGGGGTCCATGCCGCAAACGGTCACGTACCCCACCGCCAGCGGAAGAAGGGTTCCGAAATCGCCCATCGAACCCGAGAGTTCCCGGAGGTTGAACTCGAAAGAACCCAGCTTCATACCGCGGTCCTCCCTCTTTTTCATTATCATAACCCACCCTGCGAAACGACGCCGCGTCACCCCGGGGCGGGTTATTGCGGCAAAATCGCCCTTCTGCTAACGTACCTTACCGGGGAGTGATTTCCAATGAGGAAGATTTTCGTCGCATTCGACGACACGGACAACCTGGACGGAGCCTACGGTACCGGGAAAGTGGCCCGGTGGTTCCTGGAAGGGCTGCCGGAAGGCCTGACGGCCTGGGGCGTCGTCCGCCAGCAGCTTCTGGTCCACGATGATATCCCTTTTACCTCGCACAACAGCGCGGCCTGCATCGTGCTGGTGGACGAGGGCGGGTACCGGGAAGAAGACCTTGTTGAACGCGCAGTCGCCCATCTCGAACGCCATGCCCTGCCGGGAAGCGACCCCGGCCTCTGCATCGCAGCCGGGGATTCCCCTGCCATGGGCCGCCTGATGGAGTTCGGGCGGTCGGCGGCGGAACGCGTCCTGACACAGGCCGAGGCGATGGAAGCGGCCAGGGGTGTCCGGCTCTCCGGCCACGGCGGCACGAACGACGGGATCATCGGGTCGGCCGCCGCCGTGGGATTGACGGCTGCCGGCTGGTTCGGCCGTTTCATCGAGTACGGAAGCCTGCGCGCCCTGCCCGACACCTGCTCCGTCGAAGAACTGCAAACTGCCGGTATCCGGGTCCTTTCCATCGACCGGGATTCCCGGATCCCCTGCCCCGGGCATACCGTGAAATCCAGCGGATGGCTCAGGCCCCACCTTGTCGGGCACGTTCCCACCCTTCTCGTCCGGCCGCTGGAAAAGGAAAGTTGGGAACCCCTAGCGGGAAAACGGCATTTGAGAGAAAATAGTAGCTCGGGAACGCTTTAGAGAGGGGGTGTCATCATGACGGCAAAGATCTTCTACCGGGAACGCCGTAAAGTGGAAGAGGGGGAGAAGAAGCCCCGTTTCAGGGTCGTGGCCGTTTCAGGGGTTGAATTGAATTTTTTCGCCCAGCACCTCAGGCAGTCCGAACTGAAAGCCATCGCGAAGGAACTGGGCGCGGAACTGGTCGCCCTGGAAGGCGGAAGCGGCGAAGGAACGGGCCATGGCACTGGTCAGAGACCGTGACGGCAGGCGGCTTCACGTCAAGAGCCGCCTGATGGGGGAAAGCCTGGTCGGGAAGGACCTGGCCGAGACCCTGAAGGTGATTCCGCAGGTCCGGCTTTTCCCCGACGTGAACGTTTTGAAGGTCGGGGGACAGTCGATCTGCGACCGCGGGGAGAAAGCCCTCCCCGCGATCATCCGTGAAATCGTCGCCAACAAGGATAAGCACAAGATGGTCATCATGACCGGCGGGGGAACGAGGAGCCGGCACATCTATTCGATCGGCCTCGAGCTGGGCATGCCCACGGGCATCATCGCCAAGTTCGGCAGTTCCGTATCCGAACAGAACGCGCTGCTCGTCGCGACGCTTCTCTCGCCGTGGGGAGGGATCAAGATCGGGCACGACGAGGTCGTGAAGCTCGCCACCTACTTCGGCCAGGGGTGCATCCCCGTGATGCACGGCATGCCCCCCTACGACTTCTTCGCGATCCCCTCCGAAAGCCGCCTTCCCATGCACCGGACGGACGTCGGGACCATCCTGATGGCCGACCTGATCGGCGCCCGCAGCTGCCTGTTCGTGAAGGACGAGGAAGGGCTCTACACCGACGACCCCAAGAAAAACCCGGACGCGGTTTTCATCCCGAAGATTTCCGCTGCGGAGCTGATCGCCCGCGACTTGCCGGACCTGGTCATCGAGCGCCCGTGCCTCGACATCCTCCGCAAGAGCGAGGTCCTGGAGAGCATCCAGGTTTTCGACGGCACGAAGGAGGGAAACATCACCCGGGCCCTTGCCGGTGAACACGTGGGGACGATCATCACGCGGGAATAACCCCCTTGCGGAAAACATCGTTTTCTGGTAGAAATGCTTTACAACTGCAACCTCTCTCCGAGCCTGCCGACCCTAAAGGGTTTTCCCCATGGCGGCAGGCCAATGGGTTTCCCCGGAAACGGGGGAGCCTCCCGTTTGGAAAGGAGATCTGCGGGCTTTTGGACATGCCGCCTTCCGCCAACGGGGGCGGCATGTTTTTTTGTCCCCGCTTTCTCGAGCCCCGAGGGGCCCCCTTTTTCCAGGGGCCCCTCCCCCTTGTTCCCCTTTTTGGAAAACAATCTTCAACATAGGAGGAGAGTGACATGATGAGACGCGGATGGAAGATCGCAGCAACCCTGGCCCTCGTTCTTGTCCTTGCGGTGGGCGCCGTGGCAATGGCCAAGGCCCCGGTCCTGAGGATGGCCACGACGACCAGTACGGACAACACGGGACTTTTGGACTACCTGGCCCCCTTCTTCCAGAAGGACACGGGAATCGAGCTGCAGTGGGTTGCCGTCGGGACGGGCAAGGCCCTGCAGTACGGCAAGAACGGCGACGTGGACGTGCTGCTCGTCCACGACCCCGAGGCCGAGGCGGCTTTCATGAAGGAAGGAAACGGCAAGGACCGGCGCGAGGTCATGTACAACGATTTCATCCTGGTCGGCCCCGCTTCCGACCCTGCGAAAGTGAAGGGCAAGACCGTCGCCGAGGCCCTGGGCGCCATCGCCGCCACGAAGGCTCCCTTTGCCAGCCGCGGCGACAAGTCCGGCACGCACATGGCCGAACTCAGGCTCTGGAAGGACGCGGGAATCCCCGCCCCGGACAAGGAAAGCTGGTACATGTCCCTTGGACAGGGCATGATCGAGACGCTGAACGTGGCAGGCGAACGGAACGGGTATGCCCTCACGGACCGTGGAACCTACATCAAGTACGAGTCCAACTACAAGGGCAATCCCCCCCTCGTGATCGTCGTCGAAGGGGACAAGAAGCTCTTCAACCAGTACAGCGTCATCGTGGTGGACCCGAGCCGCGCACAGGGGCTGGCGACCGACCTCGCGGAACGCTATTCCGCCTGGATGGCCTCCCCCCGGGCGCAGAAACTGGTCGCCGATTTCCGCCTGATGGGCAAGCAGCTTTTCTTCCCCAACGCCAAGGGGAACTAAACAGGAACCGGGACGAGGGGAGAACTGACAGATGAGACGCACAGCCCTGAAACGGATAACGTTTGCGCTACTCGTTCTTTCGCTGACCGTCCTGGCCGGGCTGCCGGCCCTGGCGGCGGGCACGGTCCGGATGTCGAGCACCATCGGCCCCATCGATGCGGGAATCGTTCCTGCCCTCGTCGAAGCCTACGGCAAGAAGACGGGAACCACGGTGACCTTCGAAGGCGCCGGGACCGGAGCCACGCTGGAAAAGGCGAAGTCCGGCAACTTCGACATGGTCATGGTCCACGCCCGGTCTCTGGAGGACAAGTTCATCGCGGACGGGTTCGGCGTTGACCGCCGGGACATCATGTACAACGACTTCGTGATCCTGGGCCCGGCATCCGACCCCGCCGGGATCAAGGGCATGAAGAGCGCTCCGGCAGCCCTGACCCGCATCGCGATCATGGGCGCCCCCTTCGTGACCCGCGGCGATATGTCCGGCACCCACGTCAAGGAACTGGAAGTCTGGGAAGCTGCCCATATCAAGCCGGAGGGCGACTGGTACGTCACCTACTCCCTGGGCAAGCTCGGCAACGGCGCGACCACGACCTTCGCCAACCGGCGCCAGGCTTACGTCCTGATGGACCGGGCCACCTACCTGACCATGAAAAATAGCATCTCGCTCGTCCCCCTCGTTGAGAGGGACCCCATCCTCCTCAACCTCATCGCCATCATCCGGGTCAACCCGGAGAAGTTCCCCGGCCTGAACGTCGACGCAGCCATGGCCTTTGCCGACTGGCTCGAAACCGACGAAGCCCAGATGCTGATCAAGGACTTCGGCGTAAAGAAGTTCGGCGAGCCCCTTTTCTTCCCCAATTCGAAGGCCTGGAACGCAAAGCACGGGAAATAGTCCCGAGACCTGCATCAAAAAAAGGGGACCGGCCATCGGCCGGTCCCCTTTAATCTTCTTTCAGTAGAAAATTCCCCTGAACGCCTCCATGATCGCGTGGAACATCTCGTTGTCCAGGACATAAATGGCCAGGAGGGCACCGACCGCGGCAATGGAGACCAGTGCGATGATCAGCCCGTACTCAGCCTGGGCCTGTCCCTGTCGGCGGAACAATCCGAGTTTGTTTTTCAAGCCGGGTCGCCTCCTCCCTTGCGTTTTAGCCGATCATTGCCCAAGTTTCCATTCGATTATGACTTATCCGTTCAAAACAGGCAAGGGACTTGCCCTGCAGGTTTATTCGCCTTCCACGCCTTCCGGGGCTTCGAATTCCGAAATCGAGCGCAGGGGAACCTCCACGGTGGACGGGCACTCCAGTTCGGCCTCGTCGGCGTGGTTCAACCCTGCAAGGCGCCGGGCGCTGACCAGGACGCGGCTTTCCAGGGAACCGACGGCCTTGTTGTAGGACTCGCCGGCGTTCTTCAATCCCTTGCGGACCCCTTCGAAATGCTGCAGGAAGGTCTTGAGGCGGTCATGGAGATCCCTCCCCGTTTCGCTGATCGCCTTCGCGCTTCGGGCGACGGCCTCCTGGTTCCACCCGTAGGCCACGGCCTTGAGCAGGGCCAAAAGCGTCGTCGGGGTGGCCAGCATGACGCGGTTTTTCGCCCCGAACTCGATCAGTTCGAGGTCGGTTCCCGCAGCCGCACTCATGAAGGATTCCCCCGGCAGGAAGAGGACGACGAAATCCGGCGTCCGGTCGAACTGTTTCCAGTAATCCTTGGCCGACAGCTTGGAAATGTGGTCGCGGATCTGGCGGCTGTGCCCTTTCAGTTTTTCCGCCCGGATGGTTTCGTCGGGCGCCTCGATGGCCTCCATGTAGGCCTCAAGCGGGACCTTGGCATCGACGACGATGATCCGGTCGTTCGGCAGCGAGACGACCAGGTCGGGGCGGAGACGGCCTTCGTCCCGGGTGACGGACACCTGCTCCTCGAAATCGCAGTGCTCGATCATCCCGGCCAGTTCGACCACCCGCCGGAGCTGGATTTCTCCCCACCTCCCGCGCACCTGGGGCTGCCGGAGCGCCTTCACGAGATTCGCCGTTTCCCCCTGGAGGCGAACCTGGGCTTCCGAAAGACCGCGAATCTGCTCGGTGAGGCTCCCGTAGGCACCCTCGCGCTTCGTTTCGATTTCCCGCATGGCGGTCTCGACCTTGCCGAGGGATTCCTTGAGGGGCTGGACAACCTGGTCGATGGCCTGGCTCTTCTGGCCGAGTGTTTCGCCGGCCAGCTGCAGGAACGTTTTGCTGTTGGTCTCCAGGGCTTCGCGGGACAGGGCCTGGAAAGCTTCCGAAAGGCGGGCCTTCGCCTCCTCCAGCAAGGCGAACCGGGCTTCTGCCGACCGGGCCTGTTCCTCCATCCGGGCCAGGAGGGCGGACCGTTCGGAGTTCAGCCCACCCAGGGTTTCCCTGAGATTGTCGTTTTCGCTTTCCCGCGCCTGCAGTTCGGCCTGGAGGCGGCTTCCTTCCTCGTCCTGCGCCCTGAGGCGCTCCTCGAGGCGCACGGCTTTCAGTTTCATAACCAGCACAGCCAGGCATCCCAGGAGCAGTCCCCCCAGGAACGCGGCCCAACCCGGAATCATCATTCACGAATCGCCTCCCGCGAAGAAAAAGGATCGTCCGTCCTGATTATAGGGGTCGGGCCGGTGAAAGGACAAAAAAACGGCACCCCGGGAGGGGTGCCGCGGCCCATTCGGCTGAATCTACTGGAAGGACGCGTTGAGATCGGGAATCAGGTTGCGCTGCAGGATGGCATCGGATACGGAGAGTTTCTCGCGGGCTCGCGAGAGGCCATCGGGGCGCTCCGAAAGGTCCCGCTCCTCTCCCGTCCGCAGGTCGTAGGCGAGGTCGAGTTCCGGCAGGACCCAGGCCTCGTCGTCGAGGAAGGAACCGTTCCGGAACACGACGAAGCCGTGGCGCGCGTTCAGGAGGTCCTGTCCGAAGGCCGTCTGCAGGTCCGTCCCCACCAGGTTGCCCAGCGTCGGCCCGATATCGATCTGTCCCGTCGCGATGGAATGCTGGCCGCGCAGCCTTTCACGCGGGAGACGGACGATGAAGGGAATCCTGTTGGCCTTTTTCCAGGCCACGGGGCCCGTAAAGTCCGGCACGCCCAGGAAACGGGCCAGGTCCGCCCTGTCGCTCACGGTGAGTCCCGGGTGATCCCCGTAGACCGCAAGGACGCTCTCGTCAAGCAGCCCCTCGCGGCGCAGCCCCGCGACGAAGGCCCCGATCTGGCTATCGGTATAGTGGATGCACCGGAGGTAGTTGCCCAGTTCCGTCCCCGCCAGGTCGCCCAGCGGGAGGTCGGGGATCTTTTCCAGGTTCATGTTGAAGGGGTAGTGGCTCGACAGCGTGATCAGGAAGGCATAAAAAGGCTTTTTTTGCGCCTTCAGGATCGGCAGGCTTTGCCTGAAGAAACTCTCGTCGCTGAGGCCCAGGCCGATCACCGAATCCACCTCGTAGTCCTTGTTGCTGACGAAACGGTCGAAGGAGAGCGAGGGATACATGCGGGCCCGGTTCCAGAAACCCGGCTTGTCCCCGTGGAGCGCAATGGTGGAATAGCCTTTCGCCTTCAGGGCCGAGGCGATGGAGTTGAAGTCGTTGCCGGCATATCGCGTGTAGGCCACTCCCGTCGGGGCGGGGAAAAGTCCCGTGTTCACGAGGAACTCCGCATCGGCGCTGTTGCCCATCGCCGTCTGGTGGTAGGTCTCCGTGAAGTTGAGCCCGCGACGGGCCAGGCGGTTCAGGTTCGGGGTGATCTCCACCCCACCCACCGAACGGTTCAGGACGAAGGACTGGAGGGCTTCCACCTGGATGACGATCAGGTTCTTTCCTGCGGCGATCCCGTGGTAATTGTGCGCGGTCCCGGAGGGACGGTCCTGGAACCAGCCGACCACCTCTTCCAGGCCGAGTCCGCCCTTGTGTCCCCGAAACCTGTCCGTCGCAAGGGTTGCGAGGTCTACGAGGTGATAGTTCAACGATCCGATGCTCAAGGCCACCGCGGGGCGGTCCCACATCGAGGCCAGGGCTCCGGGACAGGTTTCCCGGAACCGGTCGATCCTCATCCCGAAGGGGACGAGGAAGAGAACCAGCATGGCCGTGACGGCACCCGCACGGCGCCATTCAAGGGGCGGCAGGCCGTTCGATCGCCTCCCCAGGCGGAACGACAGGGGAACGAGGAGCAGGAAGTCGGCCCAGAGCAGGGCATCGCGCGGTTCCATCAGGGCGATCACCGCTTCCGCCACGGAGGAAAGCTGGGTTCCCAGGCCGAGGTTGCGCAGCGTGAAGAGGTCCGAATAATAACGCAGCGAAAGGAGATCCGTCCACACCAGGACCGTGAGCCAGAAGTCCACGAAGACGAAACCCGCTCCCCTGAGCTTGCGGGGCAGGAGCAGGGGAAGGCCGGCAAGGGCAGCCGATGTTCCCATGAGGGCCAGGAGCGTCAGGGGGTTTTCGAGGGATCCCTTCATCATCACGTGATTCAGGAACATGAATTTCTGGCTGATCGCCATGGCGACCAGGCCCATCAGGACCATTTCGCCGCCATGGAAGCGGTTGCGCAGGTTTTTCCACAGGGACACGGGCATTCCTCCGGCTGGCCTCCTTCCCGTTCCCTTCAATATATAGAAAGGAAAACGAACGGGGTGGGCCGTTTTTTCTCGCGGGCATTTTACACCCTGCATTGCAAAAAAGAAACAGGAGTTTGACGGATTTCCATGGATTAACAATATTAACGTTTTTCGAGGAATGATCGCATACATCAAAGGCAACTTGCATTTTTCAAAAAAACCTCTTGCGTTTTTTCCGCCGAATCACTATGATGACATGCGCTGTATCCCAAACTCGAAAAGGTGGTCCTTTTAGGATGGAACCTCAACAGAAAGAATTGGTTTTCTGGGCCATGTGGTGGGGCTGGTGGCTTCTCCAGGCCGGCTTGTACACCCTGTTCGCCTTCCTTTTCCTCGATGCCGCGTACCAGTTCATCATCGGGTTCAGGGGCTGGTGGAGCGCGCGTCCCCTGCCGGAAGCGAAAAGCTTCCGCCGTTTTGCCGTGCTCGTCCCCGCTCACAACGAGGCCGCCGTCCTGGACGGGCTGATGGAAAGCCTGAACCTCCAGGAATATCCGCGGGACCGCTTCGACGTCTACGTCTCCTGCGACAACTGCTCGGACAACACCGCGGCGGTCGCCGCCGCTCACGGAGCCGTTGCCCTCGTCCGGACGGACACCTCGAAAAACGGCAAGACCTGGAACGTTCGCTGGGCACTCCAGCGAATCCGCCTGGAGGATTACGACGGCCTGGTCATGTTCGACGCCGACAACCTCGCCGACCGGGATTTCCTGGCCCGCATGAACGATTACATGGAAGCCCACCCGGACGCCGAGGCGATCCAGGGCTGCCTCGACGTGAAAAACCCTGACGACAACTGGCTGACCCGGGCCTACGCCCTGGCCTACTGGTACACGAACCGCTTCTGGCAGCTCGCCCGGTCGAAGTGGGGACTTTCCTGCACCCTCGGGGGAACCGGCCTCGTGATCAAAAGCGGCACCATGCGCCGCCTGGGCTGGAACATGCAGAGCCTCACGGAGGACCTGGAACTGTCCACGCGCCTCATCCTCTCGGGCAAGAGGGTCCACTGGAACGACCACGCCCGGCTGTTCGACGAGAAGCCCCAGAGCCTGAAGGTCTCATGGCGCCAGCGTACGCGCTGGATGCAGGGGCATTACTGGGTGTGCTGGCATTACGCCTTTGCCGCCCTGAAGCGCTTCGCCCAGACCCGCCGCCTGCAGTACCTCGACCTGGCCCTCTACCTGCTGGCCCCGGTCAAGGCCTGCGTTTCCCTCATCGTCATGATCTCGGGGATGATCTACACCATCGTGAACAACGCCATCCTGTTCCCGACGCTCGGGGCCAAGGTCCCCGAAACGGCCCTGGAGTGGGGTTTCTTCCTTTCGGTCCCCATCGTCATGCTTCTCGCCTACTGCACCTGGGTCGATGTCGTCGGACCCTCCAAGAGGCGGGGGCGCCTTGTCCTGCGGTACGTCACGGCCGTGCCCGCCTACTTCTTCTTCGGCATGACCTGGATCCCCATCCTTTTCCGGGCCGCTTTCATGGCCGGCAGCCAGGCCGTCTGGGTCAAGACCGAACACACCCGCAAGGTATCCATCGACCAGGTCTCGGCCAGGCGCCCCGCCTAGGCAGGAAACCTGTGAGAGTGGTGCGCCTTGTTTGACGCTTTCGTATCCTGGCTCGTGCAGACCATCGGGCACATGGGCTATCCCGGGATCGTGGGGCTCATGTTCCTGGAGTCGTCCTTCTTCCCCTTCCCCAGCGAAGTCGTGGTTCCCCCCGCGGGGTTCCTGGCCGCCAGGGGCCAGATGAACCTCCTGCTGGTGGTCGCCTCCGGCATCCTCGGAAGCATCCTGGGAGCCCTTTTCAACTACTGGATGTCCCTCCGCTTCGGACGGCCGTTCTTCCTCCGATACGGCCGATACTTCCTGGTGAGCGAAAAATCGATCGGCAGGGCCGACCGTTTCTTCGCCGAACATGGACACATCAGCACCTTCGTGGGACGCCTCCTGCCGGGAATCCGACAGTACATTTCGCTCCCGGCCGGCCTGGCGCGGATGAACATTCCCCTCTTCCTTTTCTACACCAGCCTGGGCTCGGGCATCTGGGTCCTCGTCCTGGCCCTTGTGGGCTACTGGCTCGGAGGAAACGAGACAGGCATGACGGAAGCCCTGCACCGGATATCCCTCCTCCTCGCGGCCTTTTGCCTTTTCCTCGTGGGGGCCTATGTTTTCCTGAAAAGGAGGGCCCCGACGGCAGGGAGCGATTAATGCCCTGCGAACCCGGCCTTGGTTTGAAAAGACCGTTAAGTTTTTCACAAATGGGTAAAACCGCTCGGGACCGACTATAAAATCACTTATTTTGTTCTGGACAAGCCTTTTGCTTTTTGATACGATTGCCGAGTTTTGAGATAACCTAAATTATTTAAAATATAGAAAGGGTGTTCATCATGAACCTCGAAGCAGAAAGACTGTTGGATCGCATTGGTTTGGAAATCCTGTCCGCCCTCCAGGAAGACGGGCGCATCACCTTCAGCGAACTGGGCAAAAGGGTGGGCCTTTCCTCCCCGGCTATCTCGGAGCGCGTCCGCCGCATGGAGGAAGCCGGGATCATCAAGGGATACCGTGCCGTCGTCGACCCGGAAAAGATGGGCTACCCCATCACCGCGGCCGTGCGCCTCAGTTCTTCCCGCGAACGGCAGGAAGAGCTCCTCGATTTCCTCAAGAGCCGCAAGGAAGTCCTGACCTGCAGCCGCGTGACCGGCGCCGATTCCTTCCTCCTGAAGGTCATCGTCACGAACGTTTCCCACCTGGAATCCCTGCTGGACCTTCTCTCCAAGTTCGGGCAGCCCGTCACCTCCATCGTCCTGTCCGTTCCCATCGACTACCGCCCCATCCAGAAGTGGCACGACGGAGAGGAAAGCCTCTAGGACCGTCCTTTAAACCGGAAAAAAACAGGGACCCCCGCACGCAGAGGTGCGGGGGTCCCGTTTCTTTCCGGAAACCTCATTTTGCCGGGGCAAGCAGGGAATCGACCCCTCCAAGAATTTGCCGGACCGTTTCGGGCGAAATGGCCCCGGGAATCCGGGCCCGGGCCAGGTCTTCAACGATGCCGGGCAGGAAGGGGATCTCGGCCAGCAGGGGCCACCCCTTCTGGCGGCAAGCCTCCCGGACCGCCCTTGCCCCCTCGCCCGAGAGATCGGAACGGTTGAGGACGACGGCCATCGGCACCCGGAAACGGGCGGCCAAATCCCCCAGGCGTTTCAGGTCGTGAAGCCCGCTCCGGGAAGGTTCCGTAACCGCCAGGGCCACCGAGCATCCCGTCATGGCGGAAATGGCCGGGCAGGCGATCCCCGGTGGACCGTCCACCAGGATCCATGGTTTTCCCTGTTCCAGGGCCGTTTTTTTGGCCCTGTCCCGAAGGATCTGAACGAGCCGCCCCGAGTTCTCCCCACCGGGAACCAGGCGCGCATGCCAGAAGGAACCGTAATCCGTCTCGCTGCCGTAAATCCGCCCCTGGACCGCTGGTGAAAGGGAAAAGGCTCCCCTTGGGCAGACGAGGGTACAGGCCCCGCAGCCTTCGCACCGGCTCCAGTCCAGGAGGACCTTCCCGTTTTCCGCGGAAAGGGCGCCAAAACGGCAGACGGGCACGCAGAGCCCGCAATCGTCGCAGGGCGGCCTGTGAAGGGCAGCCTTGTCGCCGCCGATGAACTCTTCCTCAACCTGGACCCGGGGACCCAGCAGGATCCACAGGTCCGGAACGTCGACGTCCGCATCGCAAAGAACGCAGTTCCCCGAGAAGGCCCTCGCCAGGACGGAGGCCAGGGTCGTCTTCCCCGTTCCGCCCTTGCCGCTCATGACCACGATTTCCCGCGGCCTCATCGCGTCACCTCCGCCGCCCATTCCCAGGCGGCCGTTGCCGCGGACTTCCAGGAAGGGTCCACCTCCGTCGGGGGAATGCCCCGGGCACAGCCTTCCGCAACAGCCCGCGAGAAGGGAAGCCGGGCCAGGACAGGGAAGGTTCCCGTGATCCCGTCGAAGGGAGCCTCTTCCTCCAAAATCCCCGACCGGTTCACTACGAGGGCCGCCGGTTTTCCCATGTCCCGGAGGACTTCCGCGACGACCTCGGCATCCGCCCTCCCGAAGGGAGTCGGCTCGGTCACCAGGATGACCGCGCCGGCTTCCCTCAAGGCCGCCACCATCGGGCAGGCTGCGCCGGGAGGAGAGTCGATCACCGTGTCAAGGCCTTCCGACAGGCCCAGCTCGATGGTGCGTTCGATGACGGGAACCGGGTTTGGCATCCCCACCATGAGCCGCCCCTCGACCAGGATGCCATCGCCTGTCATTCCCCTGCCGACAAAGCCCACGGGCCGCTCGACCTCGTAGAGGGCCTTTTCGGGGCAGGCCATGACGCAGGCCCCGCAACCGTGGCAAAGCTCGTTGAAAACGGGAGGAGCCTGCCCGAAGGAGAGCACGGCACCAAACCGGCAGGTCCGGGAACAGATTCCGCAGCGGGTGCATTTTTCCGCATCCACGGCCGGGACGGGCAGGCTCACGCTCATGCTCGCCAGGATCGGGTCCCCCAGGAGCAGGGCCAGGTTCGGTTCTTCCACGTCGGCATCCACCGCCATGACTCCGGGCCTCGACAAGGCGAGGGAGGCCGAGAAAGAGGTCTTCCCCGTGCCCCCCTTGCCGCTGACGACCGCGATCGAGAGAGGTTTCCGACCTAGTGGTCGCACCCTCCGCCTCCATGGCTGCAGCCGGTTCCCGGGACGTGGGTGCAGAAACTCTCCCCGCCCTCCAGGCGGCCTTCAAGGAAGGCCCCGAGGACTTCGTCCGCCGGTCCGGAGACACCGACGCAGACCTGGATCCCCTGGGCCTGGAAAAGCGAAATGGCCCTTTCGCCCATTCCCCCCGCCAAAATGGCCTTCACGCCGAGACCCGCAAGCCACGCCGGCAGCTTTCCGGGTTCATGGCCGGGATTCCCGTGGGTTTCCGTCTTGATGATCTTTCCTTCTTCCGTGATGGCCACAACAAACTCGGGTGCATGGCCAAAATGCGGGCAAACCTGCCCCATTTCAACGGGAATGGCGATTTTCATCCGTCTTGAACCTCCCTGTCCTATTCTCCAGATTTTTTTTGTTCCCCGCGCAAACGCAGGACTTCTTCCTCCAACGCCGCCAGGCGGGCTAAAAGCCCCTGTTCAGGGATCTCTTCCACCGGGCCCCAGCCGGCTCCGAAGCCGCGTCCGAAACCACGCCCAAAGCCCATTCCCCTTCCGCAGGGCCCTCTTCCCCATCCGCTCCGGGGACCGGCACCGCGCGGTCCTGTCCGATCAAATCCAGGCATGAAGATCGCCTCCTTATTGATATTCATTATCATTATACTCCTCCTGTCAAGAGGAGGCGTGGGAAGAGGCTCTTCATGTTTTCCGGCAGGAGACTTTCACCCGCCTTCCCATCGGGACCGCCAGGATGTCCGTAAAGCCGGCTTCCTCGAGGATTTTGCGGATTTCATGCGGAGCCATGCCATGGGATGGGGACGTGGGCTCGAGAAGGGAGATCCGCCCGAAGGGCTTCAGGAGACGGGCCAGGGCCTTCACCGTATCCAGCCTGGCCTCGGGTTCGATATCGTGTAGAACGTGGACGAAGATCACCCGGTCGAAGCTCCCTTCCTCCATTCCGAGGGTGCGCAGGTCTCCATGGAAAACCTTCGCGTTCGGGAAATTTTCCAGTCTTTTCCTTGCCCGCTCGACCATGTAGGAAGAAGTGTCGATGCCAACGGCGGCCCCCCCCTTGTCCAGTGCCCGGGCCACGTAGGCCAGGCAAACCCCGTTTCCGCACCCCAGTTCCAGGACACGCTCCGTTCCCGAAAGATCGAGACTCTCGACGAAGGGCCTGAAAAGCAGGGGCCCGGTCAGCAAGGGCCGGATGACGGCCATGCAGAACCGGAAAAGCCAGGAGGGTCTCTCAAAATCCACTTTCCTGAATTCCTTGCCATCGCCATTCCTTTTCATATCGCTCCTCTTTCCGCCCCTGCCGGTCCGGTAAAAAGAAGGATCTTCCGGCTCATGCAAAGCAGGGGAATACCGTTATAATGATAATGGTTTTCAATGGCGGCGATCAACCCCGCTCGGGAAAAAGGCCGGCTCAAGCGAGTCCGCCGGCAGGAAACGGCCCGCAGCGTCGATAAACCGCAAGACCCGGCAAGACGGGCTTGAGGATCAGGCAAGGAGGGTGAGCAATGGGAGAAGAGATCGTGAAGATCGGTATTTTCATCTGCAACCGCTACCACACCTGCGCAGGGGGCAAATGCCTCCGGGCCCTGAGAAACCGTGAAGGGGCCTTCAGCATCTACGAGGGCAGGAACGTTGAACTCGTGGGTTATACCACCTGCGACGGCTGCCCCGGAGGGAACATCGAGTATGCCCCGGCCGAGATGAAAAAGAACGGGGCTACCGTGATCCACTTTGCCACCGGCATGGTCGTCGGGTATCCCCCTTGCCCCCGGATCGACTTTTTCAGGCGATTTATCCGCGAGAACTATGACCTGCCCGTCGTCGTGGGCACCCACCCGATCCCGGAAAAATATTTCAAAATCCACACCGCGCTCGGGACCTGGGATTCCCCGCACTGGCAGGAATTGATCCAGCCCACCCTGGCCACTCCTGAGATCCGCCTGGCCTACAACTGAGAGGGACAGCGGAAAAAAAAGTCCCCCGGCGCGAAAGCGCCGGGGGACTTCGCTTATTTTTTGCAACTACTCGGAGACGGGCGTCTCCACGGCGCAGAAGGCCTCGATCAGGGGATCGAGAAGCGCCGGGTTGTCGTATTCCTCCAGCCGACCCTTGTCTCCCAGCCTCGAGATGAAGGCGTCCATGGGCAGGCTGGCCAGTTTCTCGACGGACCATTTTTTCGCCAGGGTGTCCAGGTGGCTTGGGCCGAAGAGGTCCCATCGCTCCCCGCAGTGGGGGCAGGCGGCATAGGCCATGTTCTCGACCAGGCCGAGGATCGGGATGTCCATCATGCGGGCCATGTTCATGGCTTTTTCCACCACCATGTTGGCCAGTTCCTGGGGCGAGGTCACGATGACCATGCCGTCCAAAGGAAGGCTCTGCATCACGGTCAGGGGCGCGTCGGAGGTTCCGGGCGGCAGGTCCACGATCAGCGTGTCCAGTTCACC
>ENA-OSEO01001554-OSEO01001554.1-sediment-metagenome-genome-assembly--contig:-NODE-1554-length-40343-cov-10.956787_pt1 | contig 40343 bp, 21 predicted proteins | sample MGYA00237883_ERZ534232 | MGnify/ENA metagenome assembly ERZ534232 | reverse complement strand
TCGGAGTTGTCCTTGACATTCGCTACCAAGCCGAAGTTGCTGAGAATTGTCAACATTTCGATTCCGTCCCATTCGTCCTGAACCGCATAGTGAGCGGGTGTCATACCGGCATGGTCTTGATGATTCACGTCAGCCCCCTTCTCTCCGAGATGGGAGATAGCCTCCATGTTGTAGTCCTTTACAGCATAAAAGATTGGAGTTCTGCCTTCGTCATCTTCGGCATCAATATTTGCTCCACTCTCCAGCAAGTAATCAATCATTTCCAGACTCCCATAACTACCCACCGCAGCATGGATCGGCTGAAGACCTCCCTGTGCTCTTATCGAGACGTCCGCACCTTTCTGGATCAAAAGCTTTGCCATGTCGATTTCTCCGTATACGGCCGCAATATGCAGTGGAGAGATACCTGTTTCAACTTCATTGTTGTCTACACTGATTCCTGCCGAGAGCAACTGCTCGATGACTTCCACATCTTCTTTATAAACGGCAAGATGCAGATGGAAGGGCAAATAGTTGTTGTTGTCCCTTGCCAGGACGTCCGCTCCAAGAGAGATCAACAGCTTGACGTTATTGAAGTATTCATCTTCAGCAGCGATATGCAGAGGTGTCTTTCCTTCGTTGTTTCTAGCGTTTATATCAATTCCGAGCTCGAAAAACATCTCGATGTTTTTTGTAGAGCCCTTTCCGGCAGCGCGATGGAGGAGAGTGTTCCCATTATCATCTACAGAAGAATAGTCCGCTCCAAACTCGATGAGCTTAATCGCGACATCGTTTTTCGACTTAGATACTGCCAGCTGAAGCGGGGTGTAGTACTCGTTTCCGACAGACACATCGGCCCCGTGTTCCAGAAGAGCCTCAATACCCTCAATTGGGAGACCTTCCGATATAGCTAGATAGAGAGGGGTTCTGCCGTCTTTGGCAGGTCGATTTGGATCGGCGCCATTTTCGAGAAGGAATTTTAAGGTGTTTGTCCCCTTCGAAAAGATCGCGGCAATTAGCGGTGACCGGAAGGCATATTCAACTCTCTCAAGATCGGCTCCTTTCTCCACAAGATACTTCACAACCTCTAGAGTAGCGTCGTTCTTGGAGTTGTCGCATGCAAGGATCAACGGTGTATATCCTTCATAAAACATTGAACTGGCTGGATGAGAGTTTATGTCGGCCCCTCTTTCAAGGAGCATCTTCACAACCTCGAGGAGACCTTTTCTCGCAGCGTAATGAAGAGCGGTATAACCGTTGTCGTCAACAATAGAGATGTCTGCCCCTGATTCAATTAGAAAAACAGCTATTTCCGAGTGGCCGTAATCTGCAGCAACCATAAGGGCTGACTTGTTTGCGTAACCCAACTCATTGATGTCACCACCGCTGTTCAAAGCTTCCTTCAGTTCCTGTAGGTTACCATTGGACGCGCTGTTGTAGACGTTTGAAAATAGGACTGCTGATAGCAGTAATAGTGACAAAAGCACTAACAAGAGTTTTCTCATACTTGAGTCCTCCTTTCTAGATGTGAACAATCATAAGCTATTTCAAATAGCTAATGATCATAGTGAACGACATTATTTTGCTGGAACACTTCATTTACCTGTCGAGATTCATACAAGTGTGATCTGGAAACTCATATCAGGTTGAACTAGCTGGTTCAGAAACAGACTGTTCTTGTTCTATGAAGCGGTATTGTAAAGTATTCGTTCTCTGAATTACTGTGAACGATCTAACATTCGCTTTCTCGAATCACGAAAGTGCATGTTCAACGGCCGCCCGGGCGTGAATGGCAGTCGTATCGAAAACGGGGATGTCCACGTCGGACTCTTTTATCAGAAGAGGTATTTCGGTGCAGCCCAGAATTACTCCGTCTGCTCCGTTCATCTGCAGCCCACTGATTACTTCCTTATATGCCGACTTTGACTCTTCTCTGAAGACTCCTTTGCACAATTCCTCAAAGATGATCCTATCTACTACTACCCTTTCTTCTTCCAAGGGAACGACTACATTTATGCCAAATCCCGCCAATGTATCTCTGTAATAAGTTCTTTCCATGGTGAATCTTGTGCCGAGGAGTCCGACGGTCTTAAGTTTTCTTCGTTCGATCTCCTCGCCGACTGCAATGCCTATTTCAATAACCTCGAGTCCGGATGCCTTTTCGATTTCCCTTGCTAGGAGGTGCATTGTGTTTGTACAGATGATCAGAAAATCTGCACCCGCTTTCTTGAGATCCCTGGCCGCCTCTGAAAGGACTCTCTCTATGTCTTTCCAGTCATTCATCTTCATCATGTCCGAAACCGGTCCGAAGTCAACGGAAGCCATTACGCATTCCGCGGAATGCAGTCCCCCGAGCCTGTTCTTGACCATCTCATTTATCAATCTGTAGTACTCTAGCGACGACTCCCAGCTCATTCCTCCGAGTAAACCCATGCGCTTCATGTCTACGCTCCGAAGACCTCATCCAACCAGTCAAGAAGAACTGAATTGGACAAGGGAAGGTTTGTAACCTGACAGTGGGAATCTGCGCCTTCCTGTTTCGTAAAAATCCTCATTTTCGACTTTCCAGAAACGGTATCAGAGGCTTTTCTTGCCTGGGATAGCGCCTCTTCTCCCTCTCCCTCACCAACCATTGCAAGGAAGGGAGCCTGGATGTTCTTTATACTGTCACCGACCACAAAGTCCTTCATTCTCTCGAAAGCTTTGAACATTGAATGCCTTCCATATTTAAGCATTATGTTGACGAGCTGCAGTTTTTGGGTCTTAGATAGATACTCAGGCGGCACAAGATCGACTGTCTCCAGTGTTATGTCTTCGGAGGAATTGACAACTCCTCCGGCAAATGCAGACATGTACTTGTACATATCAGTAATTGGCGAGTTAGAAATCAGGGCCCTTATCCTAGAATCGTTTGCCGCAGCCCTAAGCGAGAAGTATCCTCCGAGGCTTATGCCGTAGAGTGCGAGTTTCGAGGGATCTACATCCTCCTTCGACAGGGCATAGTCGACAACTCTTGAGATCGGGACTTCGTAGTCCGGACGCAACGGTGTCTCGGGCGAGAACCTTCTCATTCCCACCTGACCGGGACCATCGAAGAGAACAACCGCGTAACCCCTTTGCAAGGCGGCCGAGCCTGCCTGGAAATACATTTCTTCCGACGTCCCGTCAAAACCGCTCATCATCATTATCGTCTTCTTTTTGCCACCGGCTGTTGGAGCAATCCAATACGCTGGAATGAAATCCTCGCCGTATGGTATCCTCTCCGCTTCAAATTGAATATCGGTGGTTCTGAAAGCATATACAAAGCAATCCCTGCTTTCCATTCCAAGGTATCTTGTTTTCGAATCCCTGGGGTCGCCAAAGTACTCGGCGGCTCTGAAATAACTTGCCGCCCTCAAGAATTCTTGTCTCGCACTCTCGTTATTGCCTTTCTGAAGAACTATGAGGGCGTGATTCTTCAGCTTTGTCGCGAGCTCTTTGAATGACTTCACCCATGAGTCGGGATCGTCGCAATCTATATGTGGTACAAGCGAGAGGATCTCCCCAACCGTTCCCCCTTCATAGGAAACCGCACCGAGAGATCTGTAAAGTTGAAAATCGAATTCGACATCACGCAGTATTCTCACATCAAGCGAACCTCTTGAGACTCTCTTTGAATTGTCCTCCATTTCGCACCTCCTATAACGCCTTTTCTCAAATAATACTATCAGAAAAGAGTTCTATTACCGAAATAAAGGCGCTCTTGAGAATGTAATAATGCAACGTGAAATCTGATATTATCAGACTGGAGGTGATCAAATGAAAAGAGTGATGGTGATTCTTACACTACTTCTGACCGCGTTTGCCTTTTCGTGGTCGGGGCACGACGCGCTTACTTATATTATTGTTTCACAGTATGAGGATGATTTCGACGCGCTCGTTCAAATTACCCCTTATACATACGCCGATGTAGATACTCAGCAGTACAATCCGGCCATAGAGGGTTTCTACGATTATCTCGGCGAAGACTATCTGCCGGAAGAAGACCTCGATCTGTACAGCTCGATCTTCCCAAACCCCAAACCGGTTGGCAATTTGGCGCCCCTGTGGCAGATCCTTTCGGTCTATTCTTACGAGCCCGATCTTGGTATGGACAAGGGGCTTGAACTTAAAGGAATAGAGACACTTCTCGGAGATAGCCAGGGGCTGAGACACATGGAATACAGAATGTTTTTCTTCGTTCGAGTTGGTAAGGTGACCGACGTGGTTCAGTATTTCAGCGATCTGGCCGAGATCGCTTATTCTAGAGGAGACCACTACTGGGCATACCGGTTTTTGGGAAGAGCACTTCACTATCTTGAAGACGTTGGTCAGCCATTTCATACATTCCCGGCGCCGTTTTTCGAGCTTCTGAAATTGCCGTTCAATATGGACAAGTGGCTGACTGTCTTTGCAAACTACCACTTCGCTTATGACTTCTACGGTGGATACCTGCTATGGGAAGAATACGAACCACTTGTTGAGGCGATCAAAGAGGTTTCTCCCAAAGAAATTAAGGACCCGAAGCAAGCGGCCGTTAGTTTGAGAAGGTACTCCAGAAATAGGTTGAGTTCAGTCTATTACGAGCTTAAGCGTACAATGGGAGACAAACTGGAAAATCCCGAAGCAATCTGGCCTGGAAAAGCCTATTTCGACGATCTTCAAGACGCAGGCGAAACAGCTAAGCTCGATGCGCTTTCAGTAGAGATTTTGAGAGAAACTTCCTCTTATGTAAAGGGTTACATAAACTATATGCTTGCAAGATTCGCCGAGATAGATTCTGAATCCTAGAAGAGCTGTTTTTATAATCAATACGGCGATAGACAGAGGCATTATCTATCGCCGTATTTGCTAGTCTAATGAAATGACCTGACTAATCGACGTCCTTACTGGCCCGCTTATTTGTTCGAGAGGCAATCTCGAAGAACTTCTTGAGTCTATCAACGACAAGTCGATTGAAACTGCCCGAAGAGTACTGCCCGTTTTTTCCGATTTTCCCCGGTTTCATTCCCGTTAGTATCTCGATAGCCTCGTCCACGGTTTCAATAGTCCAGACGTTGAATCTACCTTCTTTAACCGCTCCTATTATTTCGTCATTCAGAATCACGTTATCGGAATTTGCTTCGGGCACTATCACTCCCTGCTGGCCGTTGAAGCCCTTAATCTTGCAGAGATCATAAAAACCCTGAATCTTGTATTGGACTCCACCAACTGGCTGAACCCGTCCGCTCTGGTTTATGGAGCCTGTCACGGCTATCGACTGTTTTATCGGGACTTCAGCAACTGCAGAAAGGAAGGCGACCGTTTCGGCAACCGAAGCGCTATCACCTTCAACTGCCGAGTAAACCTGCTCGAAACTTATCGAGCCGTTTAGGCTCAGCGGGAACTGCTGCGCGTATTTCGAGCTCATGTATCCCTGAATGGTCAGACTGGCCTTGTTGTGAATATGTCCACTGAGCTCGGACTCCTTCTGTATGTCGACGATTCCGCTGTTGCCCGGTCCGACTTTGGCGGTAATCTTCACCGGTATTCCGAAAGAAAGGTCTTCAGTCTGGATCACTGTCAACCCGTTAATTTCGCCGACAAGTTCCCCCTCTGTTTGAACCATCAAAGTGGAGTTCTGGAACATCTCTTTGATCTTGTCTTGATAGAGCGAGACCCTCGTGTGCATTTCTTCCCATGCAGTCGATACGTCATCGGCCTGTATCATCTTGTGAGCGTTGATTTCCGCTACTGCCGAGCTTTCTAGAAGGATCTGTTCAAGTGCGCCGAATTGGGTCGAGACCTTCTTTCTACTGCCAGAAAGGAAGATCGCTCTTTTGATTACTTCTTTGATTCCTTCCCTCTCGAGGGGCTTCAAGGAATTCTCCTTGACAATATTGCACGCGAGTCCGCAGAGCTTTCCAACAGTATCATTCTCTATGGTCATTTCCCAGTCAAACTCCGCCTTTATCTTGAAGAGCTTCTTGAAATCGGTGTCAAGTGTACTAAGCATACTGTATATCCAAGGCTCTCCGATCATAACGATCTTTATGTCAAGTGGAATCGGCTCCGGTTTGAGACTCACGGTCGAAAGCAGGCCAATCTTATGTTCAAGATTCTCGATCCCCTCTAGCCCCGAAAAGAGAACCTGTTTCAGTGTCTGCCAGACATACGGTTCACTCAGTACGTTTTTAGCATCAAGAACAAGGTATCCGCCGTTGGAGCTGTGTATCGCTCCGGGTCTTATCATTGTGTGATCGGTATCAAGCATTCCCATTTTCGCTACATACTCTATTCTTCCGAATAGGGAGGAGTAATTGGAGTTTGTAACCTCCACAACGGGTTTCCCCTCTATTCCCGAGTTATCGACAAACAGATTGACCGCATATCTCTTGCCGAAGAAAGCTTTGGAGTCGATCTCTTGGCTGAAGAAGACTCCCAGATTATCAAGTAAGTCTTCCTTCATGCTCTCTATGAAGTCAACGACCTCTCTACTTTTGCTAAATCTGTCTTTCATCTCTTCAATATGACCTTCAATTGCAAATGAAGCAACATTCCTGTTCAGTTCTTTGTATTTCTCACCGTACTCCTTTTCCATCTTGCTAAGTCTTAAAAGGTAGGAATTGACAAGTTCACGTACCTCTTCGCCCTTCTTGGTAATCTGCTTCTGATAATCCTCGGGCAGGGCCTCGTAGACTTCCTGTGTCAATGGTTTCCCGTTCCATAGAGGGACGGTGGCGACTCCCGTCTGATTTATCTGAACCGTGAAGTCCTTCTCTTTTGCTTTCTCAACAAGCTCTTTCAACATATTCGAACGTTTCTCCGACTGCTCGTTCTGAATCGATGTCACTTTCTGCTGATAATCCTCGCTCTGAAAGCTTTCACTTATCGAGTTTATTGCTATTTGAACAAACTCGTTCAGCTCCTTCTGGAATACCTTTCCTGCACCTGCTTCAAGCGGTATCGAATTTGGTGTCCTGGGATCATCGAAATTATAGACGTATATCCAGTCGCCAGGGGTTTTCGTGCCTTCGACCTTCTTCTTGAGAAAACGACTTACGAAGGTCCTTCTCCCGGTGTTGTTTGTCCCTGAAACGAAGACATTGTATCCTTTTGCATCTATATGAAGACCAGTTTCTAGAGCCCTTATGGCTCTCTCTTGACCAATGAATTCCTCAAGTTCGCTAACACAGTCCGTCGATTTTACGTTTCTTGGGAGCATAATCTTCAGATCTATGTCCTTCCAGCTGACTTTTCTCATGCATCTACCTCCTTCTTTCGATAGATTATAACAAACCCGATATTCTGGAAGCTTGATTTATAGTTGCTTACCTTTCTAGAAGCTGCTTTAAGAGAGAGGGAGAGGTCAATAATCTTCTAGCGGGCCGGCGAGTCTCAATTTTTCCCTGATAACGATCCCTTCGCCGGGGACCTCTTCAAGTATCGTCAGATTGTCTATTGTCAACTCGTGATGAAAATCCTTGAAGGCAAGTCTTTCCATAACCGGACCGATGTTGGATCGATTAAGATCATCTCCAAAAACAACTGTAATATGAGGTATCCAGTGAATTTCATTGTAAGCGATCGCTCTGTTGTCTACTGAATCGCAGAGTTCGGTCCATAAGGCATGGTGGAGAGACGCTAAGCGCGAATTCCTTGCCAGCCCAATGAAGATCACCGGTTTCTCGCCGGAGAAGACTCCCAGATACTCCGTTCTGGCTATCAAAGGGGGTGTATTGGAAGCTATTGCCTCTATCAAAGGATCTATCTTAGTCTTCCTCTCTTCTACAATGCAGTAGGTTATATGAGGGAAAGGTGTAAGAAAAACCGAATCAAACCCAAACTCGGTCCTCAATTCATCCCATATCTCTCTGACGAAACGATCCAAATCCCTTGGGAGAAGAGAAACAAGTGCTTTCAGAACCGCGCACCTCCAGTTGATCTATACAAGAATTATATCAGCCGGAGTCTTTGGCCCTGCTCAAAAACCTTTCACTCCTCGATGCGATTTCGGGAAGAAGTATGAGAGTAAGAATCATCCCCACAGCTAGCCCGCTTACCATAAGTTTCGCAACGTCCACATAAAGCAGCAGTGGTGTAAGCAGCAAAACCGAGAAACCCGCCACAAGACTCAACCCATTTGTAAGAATTGCCCTAGCCGTTTGTTCATAAGCTTTACGAGAATCGCCGAATCTTCTGAACCAGATCGTGAAATGGATGGCGTAGTCGATTACAAGTCCCATCAACATTCCTGAAATAAGAGCTGTGGAAATGCTGAGGGGAATCCTGAAAAAGGCCATAAAGACGAAGTTAAATAGTGTCGTCAGCAGAATTGGAATCGTAGCAATTATAGTTGACTTCAAGCTCCTGAATATCGATAACAGAAGAAGTATGATAAGCCCGAATGAGACTATCAGACTCTGAATCTGGTTGTTGACAACCGATGAGTTGACGCTCTTCCATATTAGAGTTGTGCCCGCCAGAGTGAAATCGAAGTTCTTGTGCAGTTCAGGGAATTTCCCTATTGACTTTTCAACTGCGGCCTTCAATCTCTCTGCGCTCAGACTGTCACTCTCAGATGAAAAGAGATTGAAACGGATCGCATTATCGCTCACTAAAAGTGAGGTAGAATCTCCAAATACATCTGTTGAATTGAGCGCTCTGATCATCAAAGGTAAGGGGACGTTTGTCTCCCTCGAAAGATCGAAGAGGCTCATAACCTTGGAAATTCCTTCAATCCCCTTCAGCTCCTCCTCGAGAGCTTCGAGATTCTCAAGTTGAACGGATGTCAACGAAATGCTTCCTCCCTCTGCAGGTTCGACCATGAGAGCATAATTCGTCAACCAACCAAAGGCTTCCTTCATGGTTCTTGCGCTTTCTCTGATCTTTGAATCCTCCTTGAAGAAATTGTACTGATCAATCGTCATTGGAATAGTAATTATCAGTAAAGGAGAGGCAATGCTGAGGGCTATAACAACCCAGATTACCGCTCTCTTAACAACTGGATTAACATCTCTCGGCGGCGAAACCTCTCGTTTAGTGGCTGCCTTAGATGTAACAAGACCTGGAAGGACAGTAATTGTAAAAATCGCCGATAAAAAGATCCCGGAGCAGACGAATATTCCCATTTCCTGAAAGGCCTTCATATCAAGCAAGATGTATGAAGAGAAGCCCGCCATAGTTGTAAGAGCAGAAAAGAGAATTGGCACTCTTTCTTCGTGCACGGTTCTTCTGACAGCGTTCTTCATATGGATGTTCTCTTCAAATCGGGAAAGGAAATGCATTCCGTAAGCACTTCCGATTATGACTATAAACGAAGGAATCATAACCGTAAGACTATTTATCGAAAGCTCCATCAGCCCCATTATTCCTACTATAACCATTACTGCGGCCAGAGGGGGTACAAGAGTTAGAAGTGATAGAGATATTCTTCTGAACTTGATCACGTAAACCGCCATGATGGCAAGCAGTATGAAAGGCGGATACTTGAAGGTGAGATCAATGATCGACCTGAAGGTTTCGGAATTAGCAACACTCTCTCCGATCAATCTGTAGCTTTCTACGCCGGAAGAATCCAGTACCGATCGCAGTTCCGGGATCAACGCGTCACTCTTCAGCTCGTTACCATCTGCTATTGTGATCATGACCGCATAGTACCTGCCGTCAGAAGAAATGATTAAGTTGCTGTACAGCGGATTTGAAAGCAATTCTTCATTAAGGACCAGTCGGCCCTCTTCTTCATAAACATAGCTTTCCGATGGAATACTCATCGTGAAGAGATTGAAGCTTCCCAGCTTAACGGCCTCTGTAGGAGACAAAACGGATTTTACCCATTCAAGAGAATTAATCTTTTCAGTGATGCTTTTCAAGAGATCCAAAGAGGTTTGAGAAGCTTCAAGAACCAAAACAATCGATCCGGAATCGCCGAAAACTTCCGCGATCTTGTTGAATGCCCCAAGCTCCGAATCATCGTCGCTCAAAAAGGCAGCCGGGGAGGGGTCAAAGCTAAACCCGTTTATTCCAGACAGCAAAACCACAACTACTACGGCCAGTATGGCGAAGGATAACGCTCTTCTCATATTCGCACCTCATGAACTCAGCCAATTATATCATCTGACTTTACGATTCATCGCCCCTTGTGGAGATTGAACGCTTCACAAATGAATTGGTATCGTAATTTGAAATGCCATGACTCTTGTCGTAAAATTGGGGCGTGAGAACAATCTGGTAGACACTTAGCAATAGAGTCTGGAGGGATTCAAATGATCAGCTGTAACAAGCTTACTAAAGTCTTCGATAAAGACCCGGTGGTCAGCGAGGTTGATCTGTCGGTTAGTTCGGGTGAGATATACGGCTTTCTGGGGCCAAATGGTGCTGGGAAGACAACGACAATAAAAATGCTTACAGGTACCCTAAGGCCTACATCTGGAGAAGTAAGTATTCTAAACATGGATTATCCAGGAAACGAACTTCTTATAAAAAGCAAGATAGGTGTTGTTCCGGATGAACCAAGAATCTATTCCTATTTCACTGGCGCAGAGTTTCTCGAATTCATCATGGACGTTTTTCCTGACAAGAGACAGGAGGCGAAAAAGAGAGTGGGGGAACTTTGCGAAGCATTCGGCATCGATTATCTAGGGAAGATGATTTCAGAGATGTCTCACGGAATGAAGCAGAAGATAATGGTCATATCTGTACTTATGAGAAGGCCCGAGGTCATCTTTCTGGATGAACCGACGGTTGGCCTTGATGCAAGAAGCGCTAAAATTCTGAAGATGCTTCTGGAGAAGTACAAGAATGAGGGATCTACAATTTTCATGACAACACACGTGCTTGAAATCGCGGAAAAGATGTGTGACAGAATTGGGATTATAAACAAGGGAAGGTTGATCTCCGAAGGAACAATGGACGAGCTAAGAAAGAGGGCCGGCGCCGATGAAAAAGAGACTCTAGAAAATCTGTTCCTACAGCTTACTGGAGAAGATGAAGATATCCAGGAAATAGTAAGTGCTTTGTGAGGTGCTAATTGTGAACGATCTTAAGCTGTTCTTCAAATATAAGTTGTTCATGTTCCCTGGCAAGAAAGGAACCAGAGGTGGCGTTTCAAGTCAACTATTCGTATTTGCAATTTTCACGGTCATGATAGGTTTCTTTCTTTGGGAAGTTTATGGTGCAACTGCTGGAGTGGAAGTAGAGGGAATTGCCCTTGGAAAAGTTATGGCTGGTTTTTTTCTCACAATTTCCGGACTGTTCTTTCTTATATCCTTCTCGGCCACATCATCGTATCTCTTCATGAGAAACGAAGAGATAGATATGCTTCTGGTTCTCCCCGTAAAAAGAGTCAGTATAATTGCTTACCAAATTATGATTTCGACGGTATATCAAGGCCTCACATTGTCAGTATTCCTTGGAATAGCTCTTCCTTATCATCTAAGGATCGATCCTAATCCATGGTTAGGGATACCTTCACTTGTATTGGTAGTAATCAACACTGTTCTCCTTGCCTCAATAGTTTCCGTGGCTTTCGGAAAGTTTATGTCCAGGGCTGCTGCTAGAAAAGTGATGTTTATCGTGCAAATTGTAGCGGGGTTCATGTTCTTCATAATTGTACAGTTGGTCCCGAGGAACACAGATAATATCCCTCTCTATTTGCAGAAGCTTGCCGCTGCCTGGGAAACTCTCTCAAATCCCGTGAACATATTTACATGGAGCGTCAAGGCATCTGAGCAGCCAATGTACTTTCTGTTTGCCATTGGTGCGATCCCACTTTTGGGACTTCTGTTCTTCAAAGTCGCCTCATCTATGAGATTCGAGCCAGTTTCGTACACTAAGAGCAGATCAAGAACTTTCTCCTTTTCCGAAAGACGAGGAGGCGTCCTACTGAGGAGAGAACTGAAGATATACAGGCGTTATGAGCAGTTGATCTATTATCTCCTATATCCCGTTGTGTTTGGCTTGATTTTCGGTCTTATATCAGATGATGTCGTGACTTCAATCTTCACCATGGTGCTAATCAGTACAATATTCACTACAATACAGTCGGCATTTCTTATGGGCAGAGAGTTCCCATTTATCGAAACAACGAAGATGCTTCCGATCTCTCTAGGCAAAATGATTGCTTTGAAAGCATCCCTGCCTGTACTGTTGGGAACTGTTCTTTTTGTGGGAGTTCTCATCACCAGTGTCTTAGTGAGAGGTGGATCCCTCAGTTACCTTGTGGTTGTACCAATTGTATTCATACTGTACGTGACATCTTCATTGCTTGGCATAAGGGGTGTTTTGAAGTCACCGCCAGATCAGATGGACAATCCAAACGCGTTTATGAGAACGAAGTTTGTACTTCTCAATCAGGTTATTTGTATGGCTTTGAGTTTTGGCGCAATAATGCCTCTGACAATGATTCTAAGTGGTTCTGTAGAGGGTATCGGGACAGTCTTGATGCTGCTGATCTCGCTTGCATCAGTGACAATCGCTCTCTTTGTATCTCTCTTCAACTACAGGAAAATCTCACGGACGATCAAGAGCATTTAGGCCGAGGTATTGCTTATCAATATCTCAAACATTGAGACTAGTTCCGGGTCGAACTGAGTTCCGGAACATCGGCTTATTTCCTCAATAGCTTTCTGTACACTTCTGGCTTCACTATACGGCCTTTCATTTGTCATTGCATCGAAGGCATCGACGATCGATAGAATTCTACATTCAACCGGAATTTCTTCACCCTTGATACCCAGAGGATAACCTCTTCCGTCCCATCTTTCGTGATGTCTCAAAATCAAATCTGCAACTGAAGAGAGATCTGGAGACGATACTGCAATTCTGTATCCTTTCTCAGGATGGAGTTTCATTACCTTCCATTCATCTTCGGATAACGGGCCGGGCTTAAAAAGAATGCTGTCAGGAATTCCCACCTTACCGAGATCGTGTACCTGAGCAAACAATGCAAGATCGCTGAGCTGTCGAGTACTGAGACCGGCCCTTTTACCAAGCTCCAAACAAAGTTTCTGAAGCCTTTTGGCATGACCACCTGAAATCTGATCCTTTTCATCCAGAGTTATCAACAGTGTGTTAACCATTTGGCTCCTAACGCTGGAGCTCCTGTAAAGCTTGTCACGGTACATAAGGTCATCGGCCAACTTTAGAGTCTCAAGAAGGTTTTGTTCTGGACCCTTGCTTGTGGCAATCCCCATCGATACACTCAAGTGAGGGCCGACGTGATCCATATTGTATTTTTCAACTGTCTTACGGACTCTTGAAGCGATCTTCTCAGTCGTCTCTTCATCCGTCCTAATTAGAATGACCGCAAATTCGTCTCCACCAAATCTCGAGACAACATCTGTCTTTCTGAAGGATGACCTAAGAATCTGTGAAAACTCTATGAGTATTTGATCTCCCCTTGAATGACCCATTGTGTCGTTTATCAGTTTCAATCCGTCTACGTCGGCCGATACAATTGAGATAGGATAGAATCTCGACCTTTCCAGTCTCTGAAGCTCCTCCTCAAAATAGACTCTGTTGTATAGATCGGTCAGTTTATCGTGAAGAGACATATAATTCATACGTATTTCCGTCTCGATTCGAACTATCGCTTCACGAGCATGAGACATGAGAAGCTCTGCAAGATGTAGTTCTTGTTCGCCAAATTTCGACCTATCTGAGGACATCGCCTGGAAAACCCCAAAATCACCAACTGGAACGCTCAGGCCAGCGTGATAAAGACTGTTGGTCTTCAAAGCATTGGGAGACTCCTGGATATCATCGATTATGTACGGCTTCTTCTCTCTGAAAGTCTTCCCGACAATTCCGACATCATTTGGCATTACAAGTGGATCCCGTGGATTCAGATTGGAAGATGCTTTAATTACTAGATTATCCTCTTCGTTGACACAGATGAAGCATATATCAAATTCAAGGATCTCCTTAGCTGCTTCAATCACAGAGTCATATACATCTTGGAGGGTTCCACATCTTTCCAGATTGAGAGCTGCATCGTGAAGCCGTTCTATTCTGAACCTATCTCTCTCCAGAATCTCCAGACTTCTCATTCGTTCAGATATATCTCGTGCAAAAGTAAATTCATATTCACTTTCATCGTACTTGAAATAGTTTCTGTTAACCTCGACGGGAAAGACAGAGCCGTCCTTTCTCACATGATAAGCTTCAAATGTGTCCCTACCTTTTGATTTAAGCCTTTCCCAGCTTACCCTTCTATCCATTGCCTCCATCGATTTATCGAGATCATTTACCTTAAGTCCGGAAACCTCAGCCTTTGTGTATCCGAGATTTTTACAGGCCGCGCTGTTTGCATACAGTATCGTGCCGTCAGGAGCAATCCAGAAGGCCTCATCGTTCGCATTATCCAGTCCGAACTGAATAAGCTTGATCCTCCTAAGTGCCTCTCTCTCTTCGGTCACATCATTTGCAGAACAGACAACAGACTCAATACTTCCGAATTCATCGATATCCGGCGTCTTTGTGATCTCCAGAATTCTTAACTCCCCGTTCGAATTCTCTGAATTCTGCTCAAAAGTAAGTTTCTCTTTTCGATAGAAAACCTCTTTGTTGCTTTCAACACATTTTTTCGCTTCCTCTTCCGAGAGAATCCTATAGACATTCTTTCCTTCAATCTCCTCCGGCATCCTACCAAGAAACTCTGCAAATGACTTATTGACGATTCCGAAAGTCTCCGGATCTCTGAAATACCAGATCAGTGTCGGAATCTTATCCAGAAGCAGCGACATTTCTCTGTTCCTTCTGACGAGAAACTTCTTGCCTGCCACCCGCTGTATAGTAGCCGTGAAGATGAGTGTCAAAAGAAATACGAAAGCGATTGCCGCATAGTTTGCTGGTAGCCATCTGCGCTCGAGAGAAACCAAGATTTCCGCTAATACAGGACTCCCCTTCTCATTGCCCAAGTTGTATCCTTCTCTTGTAAGCAGACCCATAATTCCCTCGAGATCTAGTTCCATAATTACATACGCATTCTTTGGCCTCTCTGAACCAGCGTTGTTCGTAATGGCAGAAATTGCAAAGAGGTCCCTGCCTACTGAGAAGATTTCCGAGTAGTCTCCTCCTTCAAAAGCAGGCGTGTCGGCAATTTCAAACTTCTCACCCGCAGATGCAAGAACTTCATTGCCATAAAAGACCGTAACGCCTTTGATATACATATTACTGATCAGCATCTCTTTCAGGTAGTAGTTGGTGAAGTCACTGTCATTTTTCATAACAGCTTCATAAAACGAATCCCGATGAAAGTGGCCGATGAATGTGGTCTCTGCAGCGTTTTCCGCGATCATTCTTGCAGACTTGGCAATTTGACTTTCAACTTCAGAATACCTAACTTCTGTCACCGCAAAACCTATAATGGCCCAGAAAAGCGTTGCTAGCGCAGCCAAAGAGATAGATTTAAGCCAATTCTTCATGAGTACTCCTGTGTGAGAAAAAACTGCTTTTGTTTAGTCTATCATTTTTCCTACGATGAAACCCAGAGAACTTCGCTCAATAACCAACTTATAACCGATGCTGGGTTTTGCTTGATCCAAGTTTTGCGCATTGATCGTTTGAGAAACTATGTACTTCAGTATCAATGATCTACCTCCTCCTATTGTCATTATTGCAAAATATATCATGTAGAATCTGTATTGTTGTTCGCCAATATGGCTTGCGGATGGTGATGATTTGAAATCCATACTTCTCTTATTTCTCTTAGCTTCATGCACAGCATGTTTTGGTTGGGGGTTCACAGCTCACTGGCAGATATCCGTGGCTGCTCTTAATCTGATCGACTCTTCAACTCTGAATTCGATCAGGGGAAACGTTCAGGAAGATGTTTTTAAGAACTGGATTGGAGTTCAAGCGTCGTGCGTGGATCTCGACAGGTATTTCGTCAAAGACCTTGTACCGGCTCATACATTCATCGCTGAAAGATACGTTAAGATCGAGTCGCTGGCTTTGCAAGAGATACTAGATATACCGGGTATGAAACGCAATGCCATGGGAGCTCTGATCGAGGCCTTTCTTGAAATCCGGGAGCATCTTCTAAAGAAGAATTTCCCCGATCTGGCCTTTGCGATCGCCCGGCTCTTCCATTTCGGAAGCGACCTGATGATGCCGCTCCATGTTGTGAGAAACAGTGACGGCCAGCTGACCGACCAGCCGGGGATGCACTTCAGAATTGAAAGTATTGCCGGCACTGTCTTCTTCGGCATGAAACAACTGTCACCCGAGAGTGCGATTTTTCTTCAGGACTTTGAGATTCCAGAATTTATTCTGAATTCAATTTCTCAATCAGCAAGTCTTGCTTCAACCTTTGAGGCTGCTGATAAAAAACGTCTATCGGACTCTATTTACGATTACTCCGAGTTGTGGGAGGAGATTTCACCGGCATTCACAGAAGCAGTGAATAGAGCAGTATTCGTCTGCGCAAGTCTGTTGAAGAGCGCGATTCTCGGTATCGAAGAAACGGTACCGGCAAAGTGTTTTGAGTGACTTTAGGAGCCGAGGTTGGGGGTTGGTGGTGGCATCAAGATCAGAAGTGATGCTTCCTCCGGCAGGAAGTGAGGCTCGCTGGCGCTAGGAAGTGATGCCCGGAAGAGCATCCGGGGAAGTGATGCTGGCGCTTACGCACCAGGAGGCAAAAAGGAAAGAAGAAGAGCAAGCAAATTAAAGTAATCTGATCAGACGGACTCATTTTGTCACTGAAGCGCTCCTGTTAAGGATCTGGGCTTCGAGAAACCGGGGTAGCGGGTTGGTGTTAGGAAAAAGCAAAGGAACTGGTTGGTCGTTGAATGGTTCTCCGTTCGCCGACGAGAGCCGTGAAGTAATAGTATCGAGATTCCGACCAGGAGCTTTGTCGGAATGACTGAATTGGGCGTATTCGGAATAACCGTTCTTAGTCAAACCATTATTCAGAGAGTAGAGAGAAGGGAAAAGCAAAGAGGGCAGGTAAGGTTCCGCGATAAGATTTCGACCAGGAGCTTTGTCGGATTGACAGCATTTGACTTTTCTTGACTTCAGCGCTTTCAACCTGCAACTGCTCTTCATGAAGGACCGAGGACGCCTCTCTCAAGCACGACGAGATATGATGTTTGATCTCTATTTTCAGACCTCTATCCTCAACCTGTAAACTCACGGTAACGTTTTCAAAGAACCTTCAAGATCATCCCGCCAACTATTGCAATCATCACGCTCGCCAGTGTCCCGATTAGATAGTATTCAGCAAAGTCTTTGTTCTCGAAATTCTTAAATCTGGCCAATGATTTGGCGGCTATTACAATTGTTATAGAGGCAACATTTCCCGTGAGGTATAGTGTGAGAATGAGAAGCCTTTCGAAGATCCCGATCACCTTTCCGGTCTTCACATTATCGAGAACCGAGCTGTCTCCTGCTATTCTCTGAAGATAGTCCGGCACATTCTTGTAGATGAGATCGAAGAGTTTTCTTATGAAGACCGCGCCGGCAAAGAGTACATATATATAGACAATTATTACCACTAGAATTCTTTGAAGCGGAAGCGACGGTAGGTCAAGCCCCGTATGAATGGAAAACCAGCCAATGAAGCTCGAGAAGCCCCGTGAAACGGTGAAGCTGGGAATCGGTAAGAGGAAAGAGATAAGCACAAGATGCGTGAATTGATCAACAACAAACATGATGAACTTCGTTGCCGGACCTCGCTCTCTCTCGATCTGAGCTTTGAATACATCTATAAGTATATGAAAGAGGGAAAGCACAAGGCAGTACATAAGCACATCGGTCAGCTTGAAGGGGAGCATAAGAACCAGAAGAGTTCCAAACACAACGCACCAGTGTTTCAGAAATCCCTTCATCTTACCATTGTTCTTTTCGTTCACCATCGCGTCTGTCTGAAACAAGAAATCGGCAACTACATGCGCCAGAATCGAAAGCGCTAAAGGTATCACTAATCCTCTCATATTGTGGCCTCCGTCAATATCCCGATAGATGCGCGTTTGTCGCGGAACACATTAACTATAAGGTCTTAATACCTTATTCAGCTTAAATAAGTGTAAAAAGCCTTATTTTACAAATATAAGGCTTAAGAACTAATTCCCAAGCGACAAATCGATCAACTTTGCCAACCCCGTTTCGGCAGCTCTTACCACACTCCAGCTTGCCTTTTCACAGTGTTCCTGAACAGTCGGAGCTGTCACTCCCAGAGCCTTAGCCGCCTTTTCGTAGGTCCCCTCGGCCTCATACGTATGAACGGCTTCCCATTGTTTTTCAGTCCAACCCCTCTCAACAGTCTCAAGCAAAAATAAAGAGGTGTTCATGGCAATTGACAGTACCTCGTTATCATGAACGAAAAAAGTATTTGAAATCTTACTCTGTTTCGCACTATCAAGTGCCGTTCTCGCATCGAAGAAGACTATGCCACTTAAATCCCAAGAAGAACCGGCATTCTCCAGCTCTTTCTTATCAATTTCACCAATACTCAATCCAATTCTTAGCCTGAAGGGTCGCACAATGTATCTCAACCTTCGAACAAGTATCGGTAGGGCACCCACCTCAGACAATACACCCTGAATCTCATCTCCTCTAGATATGGCAAATGGCTTTGCGAGATACTCTGAGCCAAAACCATCAATCGAATTCCGAATACTTGCCACCGGAATCTCTTGCTTCCTTGATTGGATGATATCGGCGGTAATTATCGCATAAAGACCCATACAGCTCACACTCCGTAAACAGCAGAGTCACCCCAAACTGATTGTAGCACAGATCATGTTGAGACCATAAAGTGACGGCAATCAAATGCCGCTCAAGTCTTTACGAGATACCCACTCATCGATGTGGAGATCTATACGACATCCTCGATAGGAGGGTCGTCTATTCAGAGGTCTTTGAAGGCCTATTACTCAATACGAAAACTCGTGATGGAAATTCAAACAAAAGCCCATTGAAGAAGACGGGAAAACTCCCGAATACGCTGCATCTTAGCCAAATAAAAGCTGCACTGCCCGTTATCTTCAGGAATTCAAATACTGACAGTCAGCTAATTAGCTACTTCAAATATCCAAAGATCTTTCTCCTTCTTTTCGGCATTGCTTTCCTTGTAGGACATGGAATACCCTGCGAATATGATCCTGTTCCCTTCAAGATAGGCTGAATTAACTACATCGTCCCCAGAACCGCCGAAAGATAGAGTATCAATTATCTCGCCTTCAGAATCTAGTTTCATAATCCACGCGTCATTCATACCGGAATTTTCTTTAACGTCGATGTCGTCAGAAGTTGTCTGCCCAGCGACAATCAGGTCCCCATCATCTATAAGAACTATGCAACGCGCAACGTCTTTGAAACTCCCGCCGTAGTTCTTACTCCACAGCTCATTACCTTCATCATCGACCGAAATAACCCAGAAATCTTTTCCGCCGAGTCCATTCGAAAAGAGTGATACCCCGGCGTCCTGTGAACCAACGGCTATGGCATTGCCATCACTCTCTGCAACTATATCGAAGCCATCCTCAAACCACTGACCTCCGAACTGATCAAACCATTCGACTTCCCCAGCGGCCGAGATCTTCAAGATCGACATCTGATTGTCCACGTAGTTGCAGCTTATTCCACAGTCTCTGTACGCAAAATAGCCGACTGCATAGACTGACCCATCCTCTCCCAGGTAAAGCCTTTGCGCACAATCTTCAGATCTGTAAGCGCCAACTACCCATTGAGACACTATATTGCCTTCACAATCCAGTTCTACTATCCAGAAGTCTTCTCCCCAATCATAGCCAGAGACGTCTCCGTCAGCAGATCTTGTGTATCCTGCGACTAGAATATTGCCTGAAGGTTTCTCAAGTACATCGTATGCATGATCCTGTCCGCTGCCCCCAAGTGTTTTCTCCCAGATGAGTTCACCTTCTGCCGAAAGTCTAATCACCCAGAAATCACCAATACCTTTATTGTTGGTCACATCACCGTCTGAAGATTCAGTCAGACCTGCCAGCAAATATCCCCCGTCAGCAGTTAGGGCTATTGCCTCAGCAATATCTCTCTTGCTTCCACCAAAGGTTTTCCACCACTGAAGTTCCAGGTCGCTGTCAAGTTTCATAATAAGGAAGTCTTCCTGACCATGTGTAGAAACAATCCCTCCAGAAGAAGAGTCTGTGTACCCTGAAATCGCAACGGATCCATCTTCGAGAATCTTAACGTCGCTTGCCTCGTCGTTGCCGCTTCCTCCAAGAGCCAGAGATTTCACTACATTTAGCCTTGCCCCCAGAAAAACCGTAATAAAAATCAGAAATACTATTACTGACATTCTTCTCATCATCTATTCCTCCATCTCATGATCAACAGCTTCTGCATTCCTTTGCGAATAATCCTGTGATCAATAGTCGTTCATATTCGTTTCATTATATTTGATTAGCTCCTATAAAGCATCGAAGAGAGGTTACTAATATGACCGCGAGGAATATTCATGATGTCAAAAACGGGAAGTTACGCAATTGTATCTGAAATTCCTGAAATATCCATTCTCACGGGAGCCTCTGCCGAATCGAAAAGCTCATGACAATGAAAAACCAACCGGGACTTTCATTGCCGAAGCTGTAAGAGGCTTGCGAGACAGATCTTACCGTTTCGAATCAGCTAGATCTTGATTCCGTTCCTGAAACCTAATTGAATTGCACGCGGCCAGAGTTACATGAAGGCTTACGTGCTATTGAGCAGACTGAATATCAGCATAGAAACTAAAACCTTGTGATCCAGTTCGAGATTCTCATTACCCGATTCAGTTAATAATTTCTGCAGTTCCAGAGAAGAAAGTTTTGGAGGTAGAAGTACCCTATCTAAGTCGGCACAAACCCAGAATTGAAGAGCTCAAGACAGGCTTTCACCACTTCTTCATCATACTTCGTGCCAACTCCTGATTTAATCTCTTCCAGGGCTATCTCAAGTCCCAGTGCGGGTCTGTAGGGACGGTGGGAGCTGACTGCCTCGACAACATCTGCAACTGCAAGAATTCTCGCTTCAAGCATTATTTCGCCATCTTTCAGACCTCTCGGATAACCGGATCCATCGATTCTCTCGTGATGCTGCCTGACTATTTCCGCAACGGGCAGACCGAAATGGATCTCCTTCAGGATTTTGAAGCCTTCGTCGGGATGATTCTTGATCAACGCCCATTCAATCTCGTTAAGCCTTCCGGGTTTGTTAAGTATATCTGCAGGGATGGAAAGCTTCCCTATGTCATGGACAATAGCTGCTATTCGCAGCGCTTCAATTTTTTCATTTGGGAGTTTGAGTCGTTCCGCAATCGCTGTCGCTATTGCTTCGACCTTTCTCTGATGATCAACCGTGTAGGGATCCTTGACCTTTAGAAGCCTGGACATTGTCAACAGAAGGTCATCCCTGCTTCTTCTAAGGGCTTCTTCGGTCTCTTTCAACTTTGTAATGTCTCGACCGATACCCACTAGACCCGTAACTAAACCCTCTTCATCGAATATCGGCGACAGATTAATACTGTAGTGTTTCTGGTTGACTTCTTCGCCAAAGCTCCACTCATATGTTGTCTGTTCTCCACTGAGAGCTATCTCGCTGTTCATCATATGTACTTCTGCTATCCCTTCAGGAAATATTTCGGCTGCGGTCTTGCCGATGAAGAAATCTGTATTGACTTCTGAACTCTCTATCCAGGCTCCAAAAATAGCAGTAAGCCTGCTCTCTCGATCCAGTTCAAAGATTATGTCGTCCGTAGACTCCACAATCGCCCTAAACTTCTCTTCCCGCTCTCTCAGTCTCGAATAGATCTCGCGTTCTCTTGTCTTGTCGTACGCCAGATCTACTACTCCCAATAGATTTTTGGAATCATCGAAGATCGGGTATGCCTTGATGTTCCAGGTTATTCCATACTGCTCGACGTCCTCAACAACTGTCTTCTTTTCCCTGACGGCCTTCAAGACAGGGCAATCGTCGCAAGGAGATTGTCTTCCGTACCAAAGGTGATAGCACGTACTGTCCTGCAGGCTATCTTTGTCTACCGCCACCCTATCTCTGAATGCCTTGTTTGCCCAGACAATACTGAGATCAGGCTTATGATACGCGACTATCTCTTCAATATTGTCCAGAATAAGCTGAAGAGTCTGCCCGGATTCAGCAAGTTTTCTCCTGGCCTCCTTCTGTTCAGTCACATCTATTCCAACTGACTGATACTCAATCAGCTTCCCGTCAGCGTCATGAACCGGTTGATTGTACCAGTGAATCCAGTGAAAAACCCCGTCGGCAGCCACCACGGGATCTTCTCTTTGAAAAGGATGTTCAACTTCCGCCTTTTTGTGCAGAGTCTTCTCAAGTTCATTGTTTAAACCCTTTTCGGCCAGATCAATCCATCGTTTTCCAACAAGTTGATCGTTTTCCATACCGTAGAATTCAGCATATGCGCGATTGACGAAAGTTAGCGTTGTGTCAGAGTTCCACCTGCAGATGAGCAGATCTGGATTTTCCGCAATCGATTCATAGAACGAGCTGTAATCATTACCCCTCTTAACTGGCCTCTCCACAGGATCACTCCTTATGGGCTTCAAACGAGAAGCCGCCCTGGAACAACTCCAAACAGCTCTTCACAACTAAAGAATCATAAAGCTTTCCTGAGTTACTACTGATTTCCTCCATAGCCTCTTCAACATCGTGCGCTCTTCTATACGGCCTTTCCGAAAGCATCGCTTCAACCACATCAGCCACCGCAAGAATTTTCGATGTCAGCAGGATTTCTTCATCGGTCAGTCCTTTGGGATACCCCGAGCCATTTATGCGTTCATGGTGCTGAATTATCGTTTTGAGAACCGGCCCTTCGAAAGGTATCCCTTTCAGAAGATCGTAACTCTTGCCCGGGTGGAGTTCTATGAAGTCTCGCTCTTGCTCGTTTAAAGGCATAGCTTTTGTTAGGATATCTGTTGGTATGAACAGCTTCCCAACATCGTGGAGCCTCGAGGCAAGCGAAAGCACATTTCGATCATCCCGTGAAAGGTGCATCTTTCTTGCTATCTCGTCGGCCAGTATAGCAACTCTCTTCTGGTGACCTGCTGTGTATGGATCCTTTATCTCAGTAGTCTCGCTCATTATTGCAATGAGTTCTTCCTGGGTCTCGCTAATTCTGTTGTAAAGGCTGTCGATCGGCTCACGAATAGACTTGTAGACTATTCCCTGCAAGATAACGAAATAAGATATCAATCTGAAAATGTGTCCAAGCATGTTAGAAAAGCCATATACGTCCGTATAGGTCGTAAAAACCAGTTCTCCGGCTGCTGTCAAAATAAGGGCGAGAAAGTAGTACTTTCTGTACGGGAGAACGTCTGGGGAATCGCTCCTGAAAAGATAATAGATGCTCAATAATATGATCCCGATTACGACATATTCCATTGAAATCTTGAATGAAGTGAGCCCGGTTCCCATAACGAAACATTCTGGAAAGTATCCAAGGGCAATCGCCGTCGTCCCAATGGCTCCCGCGATCATGAACCCTGCAAAATAGCCAATATTGATGTTTCTTTTCTTTGGCAGGATCAGCGCCAACGCAAGACCGGAAGCCTCTATCAACCGACCAAGAATCCAGAACTGTGTCGGCTGATTTGCCCCCCAGGAAGGGAAGACACCCATCCCGGCATACGAGATTGTGTGAAGAACATCCAAAAATATTACTACGCTGTAGAGACATCCCATTCTCAGCACAAGAACATTCTTTCCTCTGGAAATGAATGCCATTGATACCAGGACTCCGGCGATTAAGATCGCAGTAATTTCGATAAACGAGTGGAAAAGAAGATAATTCAAACGAGACACTGCCCACGAGGCCAGGGCGATCAATATCCATGCGGAAACGGTAATAGTCTTAGACATAACTCTACCTCCAACGAAAAGGAGTTCTTCTCAAGTATAATACCTAATCAAGCGTGACAGCAGAAGTCCTTTCAATACGAGCTTATGCAATAGAGTGCCAACAGATCCTACTGCCGACGAAGATTCACCACTATACTAACAATATCAGTAATGGCGACTTCCCGAAGCGGCAGAACCCGTTGAAAGCCAGAAAATCCCGGTCTCATGAGAGTCGAAACAGAGATTTCTTTCAGCAAAGGACACACACAATGTATAATAAAAGATGCATCATGAAAGGCATTCAGAGGTGAGCGAGGGTTCTTGGTTGGTGCTCAGAAAGGTGGAGTAGATGAAGAAGACTATGAAGTTCTGGGATCTGGTCGCACTGGAAGTGGGGATGACAATCGGGGCCGGAATTTTCATCTATATGCCGATAGCTTCTCAGAGCGCGGGAGTGGGAACAATAATGGCATTCGTTGTTGCCTTTGTTCCGATGTCAATTATAATGATAAACGTCATGTTGCTTGGATCGACACTTCCCACTACAGGAGGCACGTTCAAGTACGGCGCTTTTCTCTTCTCACCCAAAGTTGCATTCCTTGGTCTCTGGGCCTATCTCTTCGGTGCATTTGTCGGCCTCTTTCCCTTGAACGCGCTTGCACTGGCATCTTATATGAAGGGTATCTGGGACGGGATCTCCCTTGTGCCCGTAGCTTTGATTATTCTCACCTTCTTCTATGTGATCAACCTTATGGGTCTGAAAATGGCTTCAAGAGTGGAAATTATTTCTGTAGCTCTACTTTTTGTTGCTATCGCAATCTACACTGTGCCTGGCATTGGCAGAATCGAAGCAAGCAACCTCGAAGGCGTTTTCTCGACAGGGATCGGTTCGATAATATACGCTTCGGCGCTCCTGACTTTCACATTCGCAGGCTCTAACGCCGTGATAGAGCTTGGCGGAGAAGTGGAAAATGCCAAGAAGAATCTCCCGCTTTCCGTAATCTTTTCTCTTACGGTAGTTTTGATCTGTTATCTCTTAATGGCTGCCGTTTCCTTTGGAATTGGTGGAAAGCTGCTGGAAGGTGGTACTCTGAACGATGTCGCCTCGAATTACCTCAGCGGATTTCTTTTCTACGTCTTCGCATTCGGTGGCCCGATTCTCGCAATTGCTACAACGATTAACGCGACATACATGTGGGGGACGAGATCTTTGCTTGCACTGTGCAAACTTCGAGTATTCCCCTCGAAACTCGGACTGGTCAACAAGAGAGGAACACCGTGGGTTTTGCTGACAATTATTTGGCTTCTCTCTTCCATTATGCTGATTTCAGTCGGCGAATCTGGACTGAACCTATTTGCAGCCTTCGCTTCGATTGGAGGAATCGCGGTGATTATTCCCACGATGTTTGCAGTTTTCAGACTGAAGAAGAATGAAACGCTTAGAAAAATGGCTCCTGCAATTGTTAAGAAGAAATGGTTCATTTTCATTCCCATTCTCGGTGTGGTGTTTTCAATAGTTATAATGCTTATTCTTCTCTACCAGGTAGGAGTGGACTTCAGTACCTCTTTCTTCCTGTTCTTCATCGTCTGGGAAGTAATCGGAATGATATACTTCATCTTCAGATTAAGGTACCTAGATCGTATGGAGAAGAATGTATTCTCCGAAAATGACCTCTCGGTATTTGATGATTGAGCTGCTACATAATTGTTCTCATAGAGTACCGGCAAAGGTGAGCACCTTTGCCGAAATTGCTACACGTGTTGCATTGCTAGCCAATTCAGTTCGCGCAGTATTTCAACGTCTCCATTATTCTTTCCAGTACAGGTTCGTACTGAGTCCAGAAGCCTGTCTTTGCAGCAAAGCCGACTGAAAGGCAGTATCCATCATCTCCAGGTTCGTAAACATGGGAATAGATAGTCCTTTCAACACCCCATTGCGGTGCCGTAAGCTCTATCCAGATTCCCTGTTCTCCGGCTATTAGCCTTTCGAATTCTTCAACGACTTCCATGTTCAGTCTTGTTTCCTCTTCTTCTTTCTCAAGGAACTCCGGTTTCACTCTAGCGATGACAAAGAAAATATTCTCGGACCCGGGTTCAGCATCAAACCATCTGCTTACCGGCTTCGAATTCTCATCGCCCTCCAGTTCGAGTCTGTAGCGCTCCGAATCATCGAACCAAACCGAAGGTACCTCGTAGCACAATCCATCAGAAGAGACTTCTATCCATTCCGCAAGAACGGTCTCTTGAACGACTTCTTGAGCATTATCAGCAGGAACTTCCTCACTCTCGATCTCGTCCTCAATCTCGTCCTTTCCAATCCATGGATCGAATGATACGCTGTCGCTAACGGGATTTCCTGTTCCCCGATTATTAATAGAAGGATTATGCGGTCCCGATATATCGCCCCACCAGCAATCGACTGCGACGGCTTCAACCGGGCTATCGTTCCTCATCCCGTAGACAACATTCCCTTCAAAAACACAGTCCGTGAATTCTAGCGGAACGGTCTGCTGAGACGAGATGCCCACTCCTGTTGAATTCTCAAGGAATGAAGAGCCGGAGACTTCCAAATGACCTGAACTGTTACTCACCAGAAGACCGTCACCGGCAATTCGAGAGATCACTGAATTTCTTAACATCAGCGATCCTGAACCTGTCTTGAAGATCCCTGCCTTGTCTCCATAACCGGCATACATTATTCTGACCCATTCGAGTTCCGCGCTGCCCTCTTCCTGTATGTAGATCGACCTCCACCAACCAGGTTCAGAAAGTGAGGCATCACCATCATGATTTGCGTCTCCCCCAGCGTAATCATCACGCCAATCGGTAAATGTTATCGGCTCTTCCTCGGTCCCAATCGACTTAAGCCTGCCGGAAATCCTCAATCCCCTGTATTCCGCAAACTTCAAGACAGTACCGGGCCTTATTTCAAGAGTCGCATCTTTTGAGACTGTTATCTCAGCTGAGATATAGAAAGAATACTCACTGCTTAGACCAAAGACCGTATCGGCGTCTATTGTCCCGCCATCAACATGTACATCTATCGCGTTTTCCTCGAATCGAGCCAGCGGATCATCGAAAGAGACATTAACGGCCAACCTTACTCCTGTTCCATTTCTAAGGAAATGGTTGTTCGAGAGATTAAGGCTTGAATATCCTGCGAGAATCTTTAGTGCATCTCCAGAAACATCATGGATATTGGAGTTGGTCAGTGTGAATGATCCCGAACCGGCTCTTACAATGCCATTTTGCGAATAGCCGATGTCAACGAAGTCCAGTTCAGCCGATCCGGATTCTCTAATATTTATGGAGTTCCACCAGCCCTTGACCGGCAAGGTAGCATCGACATCTCTATTGGAATCGCCACCAGCGGAATCATCACGTTGATCGGTGAAGAAGACGGGTTCTTCTTCAGTTCCAAGCGCGATGAACTCCCCATCGACAGTGATCATAGAGTTTTGAGCCATTTTAACTACAGTTCCCGGCTTGATTTCAAGTCTCGCATCTCTTGTAATTGAAGTGCTGCCGCTGAGAAGTATGGAGAGGTGCTTAGGGACTCTCCAGATAACACTACCGCTAATAGTTGCCGCTTCTACATAGATGTCTTTGCTGTTTTCAGAGAAGTAGGTTTCGTCATCTAAAATCAGAGAAGCGTTTGCGACTGTCCTTACACCCGTATCATTGGATACGAAGACGGATTCTTCTACCGAAACCCCGTCCGTCCTGCAGTTCAGTCCGGCATCGGAGTTTTCTGAGAAAGTTGATCTGGCGATCTTCACTCCTCCGGCAGCATTATCTGCTCTGAAGCCGTCCCCTGCAACCTTTTCAATTACCGTGTCTGTAATCGAAACCGCTCCAGTACTGCTCTTTAGAACTCCGGACCGATCACCGTATCCAGCGTATCGAATCACACAGTATTCGAAACTCGCCGTGCCGTCAGTCATAATGCCTATCGATCTCCACCAGCCAGGAGCGGGAGTGGTCTCTTCACCGTCTCTGTTCGCGTCTCCACCAACAACATCATCTCTCAAGTCGGTGAAGTAGATTGGCAGATCTGCTTCTCCCAATGCCTCGAGACTTCCGTAAACAAGGATTCTGTTGTTCTGCCTGAATTTGACCACCGTACCAGGGAGAATGCTCAGAGAAGCGCCGGCCGCGATGCTCACGTCACCAGTTATGACCATAGAGTAGTCGCTGCTCGATCCCCACGATGTTGCAACACTTATCGCCCCACCATCAAGATGAATATCTGTTGAGTTGCCTTCGAACGTGGTGGTTACATCGGCAAATGAAGCGTTTATACCTAACCTGACTCCAGTTGTATTGTCAGAGTACTCGTTCTGAAAATGCTCGAAGGACAAATACCCCGCAGAAAGGCGGAGACCGTCTCCAGCTGTGTTTGACAGAACTGAATTCGATATCCTTAGAGAGCCGGTTCCACTCTTCAATATCGCAGCCCCATCGGAACGACCGGCATAGGCAATCCTACACCAATCGAAAACGGCGGATCCTTCATTACGAATGTTGATAGACCTCCACCAGCCTGCTTCTGGCAAAGAACCATCGCCCGGCATTACCCCTCCAACCAAGTTGTCCCGTGTCTCAGTGAAAAAGATCGGGTTATCCTCGGTTCCGCTCGCGATTAGTTCTCCATCCACCGCCAGGAATGCGTTCTGAGCAATTTTTATCACGCTGCCGGGCTTAACGGTAAGACTTGCCCCCGATGCAACTGAAACACTGCCGTTCATCAATATGGATATGTAGTCAGGTGCTCCCCACGTCACTTTGCCCGAGATTGTGGCGGGGTCGATCTGTATTGCAATATTGTTCCCATCAAAATAGGTCTGTTCATCAACCTCGACCGAACAGCCCGCCGGGAGTCTTATCCCAATTCCGTTGGAAGCTATGGCCAGCGCCTCAATTTGGACGCCGTCGGTTTTATAGTACAGTCCGGCGCCTGTGTTGTAAGAGAGTGTTGAATACCTTACTTCCGCACCGCCTGAGGCATTGTCGATCCTCAATCCGTCACCGGTAACGTCGTGAATCGTGCTGTTCAGAATAGAGAAGGCGCCAGTGCTGCTCTTTATCACTCCTGCCATGTCACTTACTCCAAGATACCCGATTGTGCAATGCTCAAAGTTCGCGGTACCTTCTGTAAGCAGGCTTATGCTGCGCCACCAGCCGCTTGCAGGAGAAGTATCTTCGCCGTCTCTGTTTGCGTCCCCTCCGACAAGGTCGTTTCTAAAGTCTGTGAAGTAGATCGGGGCGCTTTCTTGACCGACTGCTTCAAGATGACCGTAGACGATGATTCTGTTGTTCTGCCTAAGCTTGATTACAGTCCCAGGCATCACTTTCAATGAAGCTCCCGCAGCGACAACAATGTCGCCACCGGTTACCATCGAATACTCGCTGCTTGCACCCCATACTACACTGGAGCTAATCGTCCCGCCGTCAAGATGTACGTCGAGATCGTTGCTTTCAAAATGCGAAGTTAGATCAGAGAAAGATGCGTTTATGCCCAACCGCAAACCAACTGAGTTATGCCCAAAATAATTGTTCGAGGATTCATATAGGGAGTACCCTGCAGTTACTCTAAGCCCATCCCCGGAGCTTCTTACAATCGCCGAATTAGATATCCTGATAGAGCCCGTCCCACTCTTGAGCAGAGTTGCACCATCCGATCTACCTCCGTAGGCCAGAGTACACCATTCAAGAACTGCCGAGCCTTCATTCTGGATGTTGATAGATCTCCACCATCCCTCTTCAGCGATCGTCTCACTGCCATCTCTATTAGCATCCCCTCCGACAGTATCATCGCGCAAATCGGTGAAGTAGATCTGCTGATCTTCTTTTCCTCTTGCCTGAAGTTGACCGTAAACCAAAAACCTGTTGTTCTGTCTCAGTTTGACAACCGTTCCCGGAGCTACTTCTAGCGATGCTCCTGCGTTTATAGAAATATCTCCGGTAACCGTCATGGAGTAATCACAACTGGCTCCCCATTTTACGATTCCAGTGATCGCTCCGCCGTCAAGATGGATGTCAACCTGGTTCGAAATAAAGGTCGAACTCTGATCAGAGTAGGATGCATTTATTCCGAGCCTAATCCCGTTTGTGTTATACATGAAGGTATTATTGATACTCTCAAAGGAGGAGTACCCTGCCGAAATCCGAAGGCCATCTCCCATAACCCTTCTAACAACGGAATTGACGAGTCTCAGAGAACCCGATCCAGCTTTGAGAATGCCGGCCCCCGTTGACGCTCCTGCAAAGGAGACTTCGCACCACTCAAGAAATGCCGAACCTTCTCCCTGAATGTTGATCGATCTCCACCATCCTGGTACCTGAGCAGTACCGGTGAAGACAATCGGGTTTGCCTCGTTGCCAACGGCCCTCAGCGTACCATTAACGATGAAATCCTGATTTTGGACTATGAGAACTTCCACGCCGGGCTCTATTGTGAGGATAACGTTTGGAGAAATCGTTATTGTCGCCCTAACCAGGTACGGGCTACGCGAGATTGTCCAGACCGTGTCCTCGGCAATAGTCCCGGAAACCTCTGTGGGAGGTTTGTAATTGTCAACAGGTGTTTCCATGTTCTCCGCAAAAAGCAATCCAAAAGGTATAAGAAGCATTATCAGCAGCCAAGATCTAACGGACTTTAAAACGTGCACAAAAACCTTCTTCATGTGGCACCTCCGAGTTGTCCCAGGCTTTGTAGAACTTTAATCGGAGAGCGAGTGTATTCCTATCAAAGCCATCGTATGAACAGATTATACATTCGTCTCGAAGCAATACCTTGCAGAAGTGAACAGATAAAACAACGCAAGAAAGAAACCACAGAACAAACTTTTGCTATAACAACTGAAGGCAGACCCTCTGACTCAATCCCATTGCCACGCTCTTCTCCGCAGACTCGTCTACAGGGAAATCGTAGTTCTAAGGCGAAGCAATACTGATTCCAAAGAACCTGTGAATTCGAGAGTATCGCAGTTTTACAGAAAGAATGCTTCTGTAGACATCCTCAATGCTCAGTACTGCCGCAAATTGAGAAGCTGACGTTAATCAAAGAGAGCCGTTGAAATTGTCGTCGTAACCAACTATTGTGTTTGCGTGATTAGTATCGGGATAAATGTATGTTGATGTGTTCCAGACATCTTTCTCTGTAAGGTTCTTGTACTGATTAGCGTCTACTGAAACAGATACCAGATAACCCGCGGCGAGATAGGACTTGATAGTCAGTATGTCCTGATCGGTCCTTACCGTCAAGTAACTAATCACATTCAGGCTGTTCCTGTATCTAGGAGCTTCTCTCCATGCAGATTCGGAAGGCCATGAAGTGTGATCGCTCGTATCGTAAGGCATCCTCTCCCAGCTGCTCACTCCCACTCTCGACAAAAGTTTCTGGGCATCCAGGTAAGATGAACCGCCATCTTCCCCATCATTTATCTGATGATATATAAAATCAGGACTGAATATCCTGTTCTGATACGAAGGAGTAGGTTCACCGCCATTTGTCCAACTTGCACCGCTGAGGTCCCAGCCTCTGTCCCTGGCCTCATAGAAAGTGGAAGTATAGTACCCATTTGAAAAGGCTACGCATGAGCCCTCGCTGCCCTGATCTCCTACGGGAGGAAAGTAATTCGAAACGGAATGATCTACAGTTGATGGTAAGCTTCCCTGGGCTGAGAAGTCGTCCATCAAATGCCAGGTCCTGGCGATTTCATCCCAATCGTCTTCAGAAGGAGGACGCAGACCAGTACCGTGTCCGTCAATGATCTCATTGTAGTTTCCTCCTTCTTCGAGGACCCCTAGGTCTGCTTTAAGAAGTTCGAGCATTTCCGTTGACAATCCCTGCCTTATGCTTGAAAGGTAGTATGAAGAGCCCTGTGTTGCAACAACATTATGAATCTGCACGTTCACGAATGAGTTGTTTACGGTGTTCTTTGGTGTCTCGGTCGAAGTGTATATCGCAACGGGAGTTCCAGATTGATAACTGTCAAATACTTCCACCGAAAAGAACTCGATAGTTCCCGTAGTGAAATTTCTGAAGGAATCAAATACCTTCAGGAACAACGTGTCGTCATCAAATGGAAGGAGCTCGGTGATATCCAGCACCATCTTGTTGTCCGGGAAAGGATATTGCCCTCCCCGATAGCTGTAATCATCGAATCTCTTCTCTCTTTTGGGGGACGAAGGGTTGCCGACCCCAATCGTTATCTCGCAATCATCTCTTATTCCATTCGAGATCTCGAATACAGCTATTGCTCTCGGTTCGTAGTTGTCTCTTGGATCTATAGTGAAACAGCGAACCTGGTTCTCCTTCATCGCTTCGTACGTTATGTACAGAAAGCCGTCCGGAACGTTCTCCCAACCACCGACTCCCCACGAATTCACGACCTTGAAAGCCCCCATCTCCTGCGGGGGAATACTGTATGTAAAACTCCAGAGAGCCTCTTCGGAATACGCTCCCCTATCGTCCCGTCCTCTGACTCTGAATGAGTGGCTTCCCTCTGAGTAACCACTCCACGTATAGTTCATCCCGAGTCCAAAATCGACCCAATCACCGTCGTCTTTGCTGTATTCATACTTTGCTATCGTGCCATCTGAGTCGCTGCCTGTCCATGAAAACGAGTTGCTTGACACGTATATATCGCCTTCAAGACCGCCAGTCTTTGTAATCACCGGGGGCTGATTCGCATAACTGTAAGTGAATGACCAGATAACTATCTGCGAATACGCGCCCCCATCATCCAGAGCGCGAACATCGAAGACATGATTTCCTTCTGAGTATCCCCTCCACGTATAACTCAAGTCAGTACCTACACTTATCCAGTCACCGCGGTCCTTTCTGTATTCATACCGTTCAATCGATCCATCTGAATCGCTTCCGGTCCACGTGAATGTATTGAGGTACCTGGTCGTATCGCCTTCAATTCCGCCGGTCTTTGTTACTGTCGGAGCATTATTGTGGTGTACATATTCGAAATTCCAGACAAGAGTTGGAGAATATGATCCTTCATCGTCTCTAGCCCTAACCTCAAAAGAGTGATTCCCGATAGAGTAGCCGCTCCAGACGTATTCGTTTTCCATTCCGATGTTAGTCCAGACCCCTGCGTCTTTTCTGTATTCGTATTCAACTATTGTGCCATCGGGATCATTACCCGACCATGAAAAGACATTTGAGGCGTTATCTGTCTCGCCTTCAACTCCGCCGGTTTTCGTCACTGTAGGAGGTTCATTTGGAGGATCGTAATTGAAGGTCCAGACGATTATCTCCGAATAGGCCCCTTCATTGTCCTGAGCTCTTACTTCAAATGTATGCTCGCCTTCGGAATAATCGTTCCATGTGTATTCAGTTGAAACCGCTGCATCGACCCACTCTCCAGAGTCTTTTCTAATTCCGTATCGCTCTATTTCACCATCTGGGTCGTTTCCGGTCCAAGAGAAGGTATTACTCGACTCCTCCATTTCTCCTTCAAGGCCACCGGTCTTTGTCACTGCTGGTGGCACGTTGGGAAGGTCGTAATTGAAGCTCCAAACTATGATTTCCGAATAGGCCCCTTCATTGTCGAGCGCCCTTACTTCAAATGTATGCTCGCCTTCGGAATAACCGTTCCATGTGTATTCAGTTGAAAGCTCTGTATCGACCCACTCTCCCGAGTCTTTTCTAATTCCGTATCTCACTATTTCACCATCTGGGTCGTTTCCGGTCCAAGAGAAGGTATTACTCGACTCCTCCGTTTCTCCTTCAAGGCCACCGATCTTTGTCACTGCTGGTGGCACGTTGGGAGGGTCGTAATTGAAGGTCCAGACGATTATCTCCGAATAGGCCCCTTCATCGTCGAGCGCCCTTACTTCGAAAGTGTGTTCTCCTTCGGAATAACCGTTCCATGTGTATTCAGTTGAAAGCTCCGCATCGATCCACTCTCCAGAGTCTTTTCTAATTTCGTATCGCACTATTTCACCATCTGGATCGTTTCCGTTCCACGAGAAAGCATTGCTTGACTCTTCCGTTTCTCCTTCAAGGCCACCGGTCTTTGTCACTGCTGGTGGCACATTGGGAGGGTCGTAATTGAAGCTCCAAACTATGATTTCCGAATAGGCCCCTTCATTGTCCTGAGCCCTTACTTCAAATGTATGCTCGCCTTCGGAGTATTCGCTCCATGTATACCCGGTTTCGTTTCCGTTGCTCTCCCAGTCAGCGAAGTCTTTTCTAAACTCATATCTTATGATTGAACCGTCGGCGTCACTTCCCGACCATAAGAATGTACAGCTGTCCGTAGTTACTTTGCCGCTAGCTCCATCGAGCTTCACAACTTCGGGCGATTTGTTCACTGCTGGACAACCGAGCAGCAGGAAAATCAAAGACAAAGACAGAACGAACAGGATATATTTCTTCAAGTTACTCTCCCCCTACTAAATGCTCCAAACAGAGCTGGCTAAATAACAAGTTGGCAAATTCGAGAAACAGATGAGGCCAATCCAATCGTTAATTACATAACATGACGATGCAATACGAAAGAACCGTCAGAACGACTACATATGATTAGTTTATCATCTGAATATTCCATCGGGTCTTTTCGAAATGTCATTTCCGCTACCGGTAGTTATCCGCCGTCGCTCTTGACGAATGAATCCTCGCGTAGTTCCCTGAAAGCAAGTTCAAGTTCCTCATTTGTGTTCATAACTATGGGGCCTCCCCATGCAATGGGCTCTTTCAAAGGCTTCCCTGACAAAAGAAGAAACCTAATTCCCTCTGTCCCTGCTTTGATCCAAAATTGCTCGCCCTCACCAAAGAGAACTGCTCGCTTGCTCTTGATGACTTCGGGTTGGCCAGGATCAAAACTGCCACTGCCAAGAAGAATGTATATGAACAGAGTGGATCCATCCTCAGACTTGTATGACCATTCCTTCCCCGCATCGAGCAACACGTCAAGATATGTGGCTTTCACGTACCTGCCTTCAAAGGCTCCTGTTGATTCCTTGTAAGACCCGGCGATTACTTTTATTCTTGCGCCTTCTTCAGTTACAATCGGAACGTTTTCACTTCTTATATCACCGTATCTCGGATCAGTCATCTTATCCTTTGCCGGAAGATTCAACCACAACTGAACCCCAAGCATCCTCTCTGCTGGCTTGGGCATCTCCTGATGGATAATTCCCGAACCCGCGGTCATCCACTGACAGTCACCATCTAGTATCTCTCCTTCGTTACCAAGGCTGTCACCGTGTTCGATAATCCCGCTAACAAGATAAGTTACGGTCTCAATACCCCTATGAGGATGCCAAGGGAAACCCTTTACATAGTCCTCCGGGTCAGTGGAATCAAAGGCATCCAGCAGAAGAAAGGGATCAAAGTCCTCAACGTCTCTATGACCCAAAACCCTAACGAGTTTTACCCCGGCCCCATCAACGGCAGCTCTCCCCGTCACGATCTTGCTGATTTTCCGTATTCTGCTCATTGTCATTCTCCTCTTAGCTCCGCGACGGATTCCCATATATCAGTACTAAGAACCTTCTCGCAGAAAATGGTATTTCCAGATCTCCAGCATTGAATGACCTTCTGTATGAATCTCATCATCTATTATCCCAGATAAGCCTGTAAGAATAACCTCAATTAGTTATATCACAGACAATAGGAAGGCCGGACCTTGTTTGGTCCGGCTTTAAGGGATGGGGTGAGAAAGGTAATGAAAGTTTCCACTGTCAGTCCTGCTGTGCCCGGTGATTAGTCGCCTCTAACTGCACTTCTATGTCGGGGGTCATACTTACCTTTTGGTTCTTCAATTCATCTTCAAATAGATTTTAAGAGAGGATTTTGGGAGTATTGTCGCAGAAGTATGGGAAAAGATGAGAGATAACCTGAAAGTTGTCTTCATTTCTGCAAACCTCGATGAAACAGCACGGCATGCCCAGAAAGGGAAGATTGAGAAATCTGCAGATCACTGGGTGCATAATGATTCGATCTCTTTGGATTCACAGGAGATGATGATAGAATTCCGGTGTGCACTAAATATCTAGGATCAATTTTGCAAAGAAGATGAACCGGTCGGAAAGGTGTCGTTGCCGGAGGTCATAGACACCATCCGGATGCAATGAATACGAATTAGTATTCGGCAACAGTCGCTATCTGTGAATCCCCTTCTAGATGCCCGTTATCCTTTCATCCTCTCACAAAATCGTATACACCTACCTGTCGATACTTACAGAGAAATGTTCGAAGTTCGTGCAAATTTCCCTTTGCTTTGCAGTTTTCTCTTTGTTTTCTAAATGGAGAGACACTTTTGGATACTTGTCTGAAAGCATATTCTGATCTTGAAAAGAACAGTTTTCTTCAGCCGAGCTTACAGAGATATTTTGAAATCGTCTGATAATCTTGAAAACTTCAAGGAGGTATGAATATGAAACATCTGTTGGTCCTTCTTTTCGTGGTGCTTTCGACCATAGTCTATTGCAGCGACCCCTACTTCACCGAGGAGAATGTTAACCTGTTTATTGAACAGCTCGAGTCGGAAGGGTTCATCGTGCAGCAAGGTACATTTTACTCATTCGATATGCCCGATCTCTTCTCAAATTACATTACGCCCAGCTGTTACGGAAACAATGCCGATACACCTTACTGTGTTTACTATATGCCGCCGGCTCCCTCTCAAACTGCCAAGAATACCTTCCCTTTCACTTTCAGACTTAGGGAAGACGAAGCTGTGGTTTTTCTGGGATGGACTCCCCCAGAAGTGAAGTATTTCAGTTACGAGACACTTCTGATGTTTCGATACCTGCCATATGTCGAAGGACCAGTAAGGATATTCGGAGGTGTGGGAGACACGGTGAACATAACAAACGTAAAGGCGGGAGATTCCATTCTTGAGAAGACAGCCGGCACTGTGTACAATGCCCCAATGATAATAATTACAACCCCCGACAGAAATGTCGACAGGATTATCAGAGAGACTGCCAGAGAAGTCGGTTTTACCGAGGACATAATGAACACAGACGTTGTGCCTTCGGTTCTGCTGAATCTAGGAATCGAAGAGGACTGTGACGAACTCATAATAGGCGCACGTTTCGCATTCTTCAATAATCCGGATGACAAAGCCTACGCATTGGATCCCTCCGCTCTCGAAGACGGGAAATTCTGGATGGAGCCACCCTACAGTTCAAACCGTAGAGGATGGGTCTTACGTGTAACACCGTCGGATCCAATTGAACTTGATCCCTACCCTGTTCCGAATCTGACCCCTAGAGATACGGGAGATTATTCGGAGTTAAACCTCAAATCGACAATGGACAGTCTTGAAGAGGCAATTATTTATCACTACTCGGATCTGAACGCAGATGTTTTGCGAACTTACAGGTGGGTAGATATAAGTTACCATGCGATCCAGAACAATACCGACGTCCTGGGAGACAGCAGAGATGCAATCTATCTTAAAAGTGATCCATTTGCCCTCGAAGAAGACCCGGATGATTTTGCTATAGTATTCGGGCCTATTCACTCTCTTACGGGAAAGGCTATCTACTCGAGTTTTGTTGTCTATTCAAATGATCTTGTAAAGGACCTGCTTCCTTACGAATCACGTATCCTTTATGGATTCCTAAGCATTAACAGCGAAATGAGTGCCGAAACCAAGCTCGGATTGCCGGGAAGTGCGGAGAGATTTCTTCCTGACGATCCAAGTGCAAAGTATTTCTACGTTTGGAAAGTATCCAAGAACAATCCCGATAATGAAGACTACTGCCTCTTATTACCGGAACCGACATTGAAAAGGATCACATATGACGAATTGATGATAGGCTTCCGTGCTTATGTAAATCCCACAACCGGTGTGGGGCCATCTTATGAAGAGATACTGATGGATAAAGTAATACATTTCAGTCCAAAAAAGTAGTCCGTCAATGACCCGTGGTCAGGGGTAGGAGGTTTGGGGTTGGTCAGGAGCAAACAATTAGTTGCAAGTTCCAAGTTGTGAGTTGTGAGAAGAAGGAAGATTAAAGCAATCTGATCAGGACCAACTTATTTCGTCATCCTGAAGCGCTCCTGTTCAGGATCTGGTCTTTCGAAAAACCGTGGTCGGAGGTTGGTGGTTAGCGTGTTCGTAAGAGCAAGAGAAACTGGTTGACCGCTGAGCGGTTCTCCGTTCTTCGAATAAAAGACCTGTTCTTCGTTCCAGAGCAAGGATCTGTTCTTCGTTCTTGGTCAAAATCGTAAAGCAAGAGCATTAAGATTCCGACCAGGAGCTTTGTCGGAATGACGGAATCTAGCCTTTTCGTAATAACCGTTAGTTGTCATCCCGAACTTGTTTCGGGATCTGGTTTTGATCCTCTCGACGGGGGACGGAGGACCGTTGACGGACAACGTTGTCTTCACAGCGATCAGCGGGTTTTTTCTCTTAAGCGCACAGCGGTTCTTTCCTTGCAACTCGGAACAGTCAACTCCTAACTGCTCTTCGAAGGACGGGGTCATAATCTTGAACTTAGTACCAGGGACGACCTTACTCCAGAGTGAGTTGATATGATGTAAGATCTTAGTTTTCATACCTCTGCATTCCTAAGAAATAGTTGACGTAAAACGGCAGAGGCTGCTCTTCACAGCGCTAAATACTACTTCTAAAGCAAAATCAAGAAAGGTTTTTCAGTATCTCTGTTAGCAATTTTGAGATATACTAATATGTAACAATATGAGCGATTGAATTATTATTTGGAATGAATTAAAATAGATAACTTATGTGTGTCCAGCAAGTTGAGCGGCTGGAATAATCGCAACTTTATTCTTGTGGGTGACCGATGGGTGAAAAGAGGATAGTCTCGTCAATATTGTTCATTGCTGTGATCCTTTCACTGGGTCTAGCTTTGACAAACTACGTAGATCCGACGGGATATCCGGCATTTTGGCCGGATAATCCAAGCCCCGCACTGGCATCCTTCGAATTTTCCACAACAGCCGATTTGCTTGACTATTACCCCACAGGAGCCTGGAGTGTGTCCGGTGGTCTGCTGAGTATTACCAGTAATGGACAGAGTCGCGCCATTCTTAATGGTAGTGAAGCCTGGACTGACTACTCTTTGAAGGTTCTTGCAAGGGTGGTCGGAGCGGAAGATTCCAGCTATAAGGTATTTGCTCGCACAACAGGAGGAGCCAGCGGTTTCGACGGATACGCGTTTGAAATAGACACGAACTATTCAAATCGATTCGCCATAAAGAGAATTGTAAATGGAATAGAGTCGGCAACCCTAATTACATCGGTAACCTCGACAGGTTTCGACTGGAATCAGTGGCAGGAAATCTCGGTAACCGTTATCGGAAATGAATTCAGCATGCATATCAACGGTATAGAGGTTCTCAGATACACCGACACGGAAGATCCCTATTTAAGCGGAAATGTAGGCCTAGGTTGTGATGGAACTATTCAATTAGAGTTCGACTACGTAAGAGTCTACAACGCTAGCGTTGATCTAAGAGAATGGATTCCATACACCTACTCAGGAGATCAGGTTTATGATGAATCAGGTAGTGCGGATGGTTCCAGCGGCGGATCTGTAAACCCTTCACAAGTAGATATCGTCAGCACGCCCTCTCTCCCCTCTGTAATGGTCTACTTCGACTCCGGAGTAATGATGTTCAGAATAGTACTGGGCGGAAATCCTCTTTCATTATCCGGGAGGGGCACTCCATATACATCTTCAACCTGGGTGATTCTTATTGACGTTGACGGAGACGGATACAGAGACTTTGCGGTCGAACTCGACGGAACGGATTCAGGAAACGCTCCTGACGATATAAGGATCTTCTACGGAGAAATCAACGACCAGTATCTTTATGACGGTGATATGCTTTGGAAGCAGGACAGCGCAAGGCACAGATACAATCCTACGGACAGCGACGGCGAGCCCGAAAAACCTGCGAACTGGGATGTAGATCCATCACCTTCTGTGTGGGATTTTTCGAGGACCAGGGTTACGGAATACAGTGATCCAATAGCCGGCACGGTTTACATTCTAGATATTCAGGTTCCTCTTTCGGCGCTTGACGCAACTGCAGTAGGCGGGCCGAAGCTCACAACCAGCTCAGTCTTCCAGCTTGCTTTCACCACAAGCGCCAATACAAACAACCCCGTTCAAAAGGACCTGGCTTATCAGGGAATTTTCAACATGGACACAAATAGCCCCGTTCTCTTTGGCGACCCTATAAACACTTCCGGACAGATAAGTCAGATCCCTCTGACATCGAAGATTACGGTAACGGGATGCGGCCCTTCTCTAGTCGAGGCCTTGGTACAGGATGCCAGTATTCTGGTCGATGGCCAGGTACGATCATCTGTTACGGGCGTGGAGTTCTTCTATTACTTCGATTTCAACGAAAACGGACTTGCGGATGACGGATTTGACTGGATATCAATTGGCAACGCTACTTCCGTTGACGGATTCAATCCTTGGAGATTTAGCTGGGACACTTCACAGATTCCCAGGGGGAATTACATAGTTAAAGCCGTGGTTGTCGATTATCAGGGGAACACAATGGACTCGTATCTTCAGTA